>Ga0134125_10000336_pt1 | contig 64657 bp, 55 predicted proteins | sample KB31751_FD_96464 | JGI IMG/M metagenome (GOLD analysis project Ga0134125, IMG submission 96464) | Terrestrial soil microbial communities with excess Nitrogen fertilizer from Kellogg Biological Station, Michigan, USA - KB3-175-1 | ecosystem: Environmental > Terrestrial > Soil > Unclassified ... | reverse complement strand
GCTCGCTCATGCGCGGAACTCCACCCAGGTGCGCTCGACCGCGAGCTCGATGAATGCGTACACGTCAGAGGAAAGTCCGGCGGCGGCGTAGGCGCGCTCGATATCCGCCACGATGTCGGCGACCGTGTGCTTGCCGTCACAGCGTGTCAGGATCGCGGCGGCGCTGCGGCTGAGCCTCACCATCCCTTCGGGATAGAGCAGCACGTGCGCCTCCTGTGCTGGCTCCCACTGCAGGCGAAAGCCTCCGCGGATCGCGGGGCGCGCCGCTGTGTCGACGACGCCCATCACTGCACCCCGTAGCGCAGTGCCATGGCATCGTTCATCTGCCAGAGCACATCGAGCTTGAACTGCAGGATTTCGAGCGCCCGCTCCTGCTCGGCGCGAGTGCGAAACCGCTCGAGTGTCGCGGCGAGCGCGAGGTCGGCATCGCGGGTGGCAAGGCTGGCGCGGCTCTGGAAGTAGTGCAGGCCCGCACGGTCGATCCACGGGTAGTGATCGGGCCAGCCGGCAAGTCTCTGACGATGGATCTGCGGCGCGAAGAGCTCGGTCAGCGCGGCGCAGGCCGCCTCGTGCCACGGCGCGCGGCGGGCAAAGTTGACGTAGGCATCGACGGCGAAGCGTACGCCCGGCAGGAGGTCCGTCAGGCTCTCGACGTGGGAGCGCTCGAGGCCCACGGCCTCGGCGAGCCGCAGCCAGGATTCGATGCCCCCCGGATCGTCGCCGTACCCGTCGTGATCGAGGATGCGCTGCACCCAGTGGCGGCGCACGTTGCGGTCATCGCAGTTGGCGAGGATCGCGGCATCCTTGATCGGAATGTTGATCTGGTAGTAGAAGCGGTTCGCCACCCAGCCGCGGATCTGTTCCGGCTGCGCATGGCCGCCGTTGAGCATCACGTTGAAGGGGTGATGGATGTGATAGCCCCGGTCCTTGGCGCGCAGCTGACTCTCGAACTCTGCGAGACTCCACGGAGTTGCGCTCAAAGGTCGATCTCCATGCCGTCCCAGGCAACTTCGATCCCGCGGCGGCCGAGCTCGGCACGCTCGGGGGAATCCTCATCGAGGATGGGATTGGTGTTGTTGATGTGGATCAGGATCCTGCGCGTCGCCGGCGGCAGCCGCCCGAGCAGCTCCAGCATGCCGCCGGGACCGCTCTGCGCGAGGTGGCCGATGTCGCTCGCCCGCTTGCGCGAGAGGCCGAGCCGGAGCATCTCATCATCGCTCCAGAACGTGCCGTCCACCAACACGCAGGCCGCCGATCGCATGGCCTGCCAGGTCGCCTCGTCGACCCCGCCCAGACCGGGCGCATAGAACAGGGCTCTGCCCGTGTGCTCATCAGTGATGAGCAGCGCGACGTTATCGCCGGCTGCCTGAGCCTCGCGGTTGGGCGAATAGGGTGCGGCCTTGCCGGCGACAGGCAGGGCATGCCAGCGGATGCCCGGCACCCCCTCGACTGCGAAGCCGCTGTCGAGGGCTACGCGCCGGCGCTCGATACCGCAATAGTGCGACAGCACCTCGAAGATTGGATGCCGAAGCTCGAGGTCGGCGCAAACGGTATCGGTGCACCAGAGCGCCCAGGGCCGGGTCGACTCGCGCAGCATGTAGAGCCCGGTAGTGTGGTCGACCTGCCCGTCCACGAGCACGATTGCGCAAATTGCGGTGTCACGCGGCGCGCGCGCGGGCTGAAAGTCCGGATTGGCCCGAAGCTGGGTGAGGATGTCGGGCGAGGCGTTGACCAGAGCCCAGGAGGCCGAGTCCTCTCGGCCATTGGTGCCGCTGCTCGCACCGTCGGCACGGACGGCGATCGAGGATTGCGTCCTCGCGCGGGACCGTAGCGTCCCGCCGCGCAGCCCGGCGCAGTTGCGGCAGTTGCAGTTCCACTGCGGAAACCCGCCTCCGGCAGCCGACCCGAGCACACGGATCTTCATGGAGGGGATCTGCGCGTGCGGCGCCTGCGCCGCAATCGCGACGCCGACGCCGCGCGCTTCCTGATCAGCGATGGGCGATATACATCGTGATTTCCATGCCGAAGCGAAAATCGATCGCCTGCGGAGTCTCCCATTTCATGACGAACCCCTCCGTTCGGTTGCCGTAGACCGGACCGGACGGCCCGGCATCGGCATCGTCTCCAAAGCGCGCAGGCGCGCGAAAGCGGATGTTCATGAATTACGCCTCATGATTTTCATGAGTCGCAAATCTTTCCGGTGCTGCTAGGATGGCGCTCCAACGCCCGAGCCCGGCCACTGCCGATGAAGCTGCGCACGCGCCTGCATTTGCTGGTCACCGGCCTGACGATAGTTTGGGTCATCGTTCTCGTCGGGGCCGAGGTGCAGGTTACCCGTGCCCGCGTCCAGGAAGAGATCGAGGCGGCCAACCAGGTGGCCACACAGCTCATCGGGCGCCTGGTTGACATCTACTGGCAAGTGGGCGGTCCCGAGATCGTGACCGGCTTTCTCAAACAGCTCGGACACGTACGCTCCAACGACATCGTGCTGACGTATCACGGCAATGTCGTGCTCTACCATTCACCGCCGGCCGTCTACAAGGCGGGCCACAACGCACCGGCCTGGTTCGCGCATCTGCTCGCCCCCAGCGCCCCGCGCTACATCTTTCCTCTCCCCGCGGGCCTGCAGCTCACCGTGCAGGCCGAGACTTCACGCTCCGTCCTCGATGGTTGGGACGCCGTCACGCACCTCCTCATCATCGCCGCTGTCATGTTGCTCGTGGTCAACGGCCTCGCGTTCTGGATCGTCGAGCGCGCCGTCGCGCCCGTCGTGATCGAACAGCGGCTCGAGGAAGAGCGGCGTCTGATCGCACACGAGATGCACGACGAGTTCGGCCAGTCAGTCACGGCGATCCGCAGCCTCGCACAGGCCATCGTCGGCCAATCGAGCCAGCCTTCCCTGCAGGACGCAGCCCGTCTCATCTCCGATGAGGCGGCGCGGCTCTACGATGCCATGCATGGCCTCATCCCGCGGCTCGCGCCGGTGGCGCTCGATACGCTGAGCCTCGCCGAGGCGTTGGAAGGCCTGGTGCGCGACCTGAAGAGGAGACATCCGTCAGTGATACTCACTTTGCGGCACGAGCTGGCTTTCAATCCCGGCCCGGGAGTTTCATTGGCGGCGTACCGGGTCGTGCAGGAGGGACTGGTCAACGCCTTGCGTCATGCCGAGGCCTCGCACGTCGAGGTCGAGCTGCGCGCCGATCCCCACACGCTGCTCGTGACTGTAACGGACGACGGCGTCGGATTGCCCGAGGACTGGTACCGGCCGGGCCATTTCGGGCTGCGGGGACTCGGTGAGCGTGTCAGCCACCTCGGCGGCAAGCTGACTCTACGCAAGCGCGAGTTGCGGGGTACGTTGCTCGCGGCGGAGATCCCCTTCGCGGCGACCCCGGGGGTGAGCGGGTGATACGTATCCTGCTGGCAGATGATCACGCGGTGGTGCGAACCGGGTTTCGGCTGCTGCTGCAGTCGAGTCCGGAGGTCACGGTCGTCGGTGAGGCAGAGTCCGGCGAGGCCGCGTGCCAGCGCTACGTCGAGCTGTCACCCGATGTAGTCATCATGGACATCGCGATGCCCGGCATGGGCGGCATCGAAGCGCTGCGGCGCATCCGCGCGCATGACGCGCAGGCGCGAGTGCTCGCGCTTTCCGCTCACGATGACCCCATGCACGCGCGCCGAGCGCTGCGGGAGGGGGCGCTCGGGTTCCTGTCGAAGCGCAGCGCCCCCGAGGCGCTGCTCGAGGCGGTTGCAGCCGTGGGTGCGGGGCGCCGCTACATCGATTCGCGGGTCGCGCAGAAGCTGGCGCTCGAAGACATCGAAGGAACGGAGTCATCGCCGATCAAGCGCCTGTCGGAGCGGGAATTCGATGTCTTCATCCGCCTGGCGCGCGGCGCCAGCGTGCAGCGCATCGCCGATGATCTGAGGCTCTCGGCCTCCACCGTCGGCACGCATCTCTACAACGTCAAGCAGAAGCTGGGCGTTTCCAACCAATCCGAGCTGACGCTGCTCGCCATCCGACACGGCCTCATCGAGGCGTGACAAAATCGTCAGGAGCGATTTTGGACGGCGGCAGCCGGCCCGAAGGGCGAGGCGCAGGGACGGGGCCTCGCAACAGGCTGTCGGGGCTCGCCGGCCCGACCCGCCGCGAGGTCAGCCGCTCCAGGGAGCGTCGCGCCGCAGCTTTCGCGATATGCTTGCACCAAAGAGGGGTCCCGCGCGGCTCCTGGCGGCGGAACCTATCGCAATCGCAGGTCCACTCGATATGCTCGTCGGAAGTCTGCAGCACCTGCACGGTGCGGCTGGAGAACAAGTACGTGCCGAGTACCGTGGCATCGCCGCGGCGGCTCTGGCGTCTAGGGAGCCTGAATTGCATGCACTCGAGCATATCGCGGCCCGGGTGTGGAACGCTTGTGGATTAGCTGTGCACGACCTGTGATGTGAAGATCCCGGAGCAGAAAAAAGACGGAGAAGGGGACTCCGGTGGCGGCGAGGGCGGCGTGCTGCGCCTGGCCTTCGAGGAGGTCCGGCGGCTGGGCGATTTCACGACCAAGCCTCGTGTCCTCGTGGTCTCGGGCATTGCGATAGTGGTCGGCACCGCCGGCGCGATGACCGGACTCGTTCTGCTCGACCTCATCCGCTTCTTCACCAACATCGCCTATTTCGGGCGCCCGACGCTGCAGAATCTCTCCCTGGGAGCCTCGCCGCTCGGTGCGCTGGCCGTTGCTGTACCCGTAGTCGGCGGCCTCATCATCGGCCTCATGGCGCGCTACGGCACCGAGAAGATACGCGGCCACGGGATTCCGGAAGCGATCGAAGCCATCCTGCTCGGCCGCAGCCGCCTCGACCTCAAGGTCGCCATCCTCAAGCCCTTGTCTTCTGCCGTCTCGATCGGGACGGGCGGGCCGTTCGGCGCCGAGGGGCCGATCATCATGACCGGTGGTGCGATCGGCTCGCTCATCGGGCAGGCGCTGCCGGTCACCGACAGCGAGCGCAAGACGCTGCTCGTCGCCGGTGCCGCAGCCGGCATGACGACGGTGTTCGGCACGCCGATCGCGGCGATGATGCTCGCGGTCGAGCTGCTCCTTTTCGAGTGGACCCCGCGCAGCTTCATTCCGGTCGCAGCCGCGGCGATCACGGCTGCCATGGAGCGTCCGTTGCTCGGCCTGCAGCAGCCGCTCTTCCCCTTCCACGGTGCCATGGATCCCTCGGTCGCGGGGCTCCTGTGCTGGGTGCTGATCGGCCTTCTGTCGGGACTGCTGTCAGGCCTCCTGACGCGCCTCGTCTACGCCTGCGAGGATCTGTTCCTCAAGTTGCCCATCCACTGGATGTGGTGGCCTGCGATCGGCGGCATCGTGGTCGGCGTGGGTGGCCTGATCGACCCCAATGCGCTTGGCCTCGGGTACTACAACATCACGGAGATGCTGCACGGCGGCACGGTGCCGGCGGCCGGTTTGCTGTTGCTCGCCGTCAAGGCGGTTATCTGGGCGGTGGCGCTCGGTTCCGGTACGTCGGGCGGCGTGTTGGCACCGCTTCTGATCATGGGCGGCGGGCTCGGGGTGGCCCTCGCTCCATGGTTGCCGGCCGCGAGCGGCGGCTTCTGGCCGCTGCTCGCGATGGCCGCAATCCTCGGCGGCACGATGCGCTCGCCGCTCACCGCGACTTTCTTCGCTGTCGAGGTGACCGGAAATACGCACGTGCTGTTGCCGCTTGCGACGGCCTGCATCACCTCCCATCTCGTCACGGTCCTCCTGCTGAGGCGCTCCATCCTGACGGAGAAGATCGCAAGAAGAGGACACCACCTGCTGCGCGAGTACCGTGTCGATCCTTTTGCGCTGGCCACCGTGAGCGAGGTGATGACCCGGGACGTGCAGACACTGCCGGCCGACATGACTCTGGAGCAGACACTCACCTTTCTGGCCGATCCGGCGACGCGTCACCCCAGCTTTCCGGTGATCGACGAGCAGCGCAAAGTGCTCGGGGTGGTCGATCCGCCACTCGTGCAGTCCTGGCTGCGCGCCGGCAAGCCGCCGGAGGCGGTGCTGGGCGCCTTGCTGGTCGGCACCGCCGTGCCGCTCGCGAGTCCGGATGAGTACCTGGACGGCATCATCACCCGCATGGTGAAAACCAACGCCGCGCACGTGCCCGTGGTGTCGCGTGACGATTCGAAGCTCGTCGGCTATCTCAGTTGGCGGGACCTGCTGCGCGCCTGGGAGCAGGCTCAGCAACAGGAAGTGCAGCGCACGCTGTTCTATCACTTCGGCGGCGGCGCGCGCCACCGCGCGCACTCCGCTGGGACGGCAGATCCGGGAAAGACCTGATTTCAGCCGATGTCGGCGAGTGCGGCCGGAACGTGCCGCCGCAGGAGTGCGTTGCGTGCCTCCCATTGCGCCGCCGAGTCCAATGTGTCGAGGAACCGTACCTCGCTCCCTGCCAATGTGGCGAGCGGCAGCCCGTCGCGGTAGAGGACTCTGTTGCCGGCGAGTGCCGGCAGCCGCGGCCCAGGTGTCAGGATGCCGAGCAGGTTGAGGGGATCGGCCGCGCTGAGCGAGACCCATTCTCCCTCGCGCGGGCGACGGCGCATCTCCCGCAGCAGGCCCACGGCCTCGGGGGCGGCGAACTGCTCCCCCGAGAGTCCGGCGACGAAGCGGCCGCCGCGGATCTCGCCTCGAGCCTCGAGCCGGCGGTAGCAGAAGAGGAGGTCCCGCCAGGGAGGCAGCCAGTCCGCCTCGCGAGCGATCAGACGCCAAAACACGACTCCCCAACGCCGTAACAGACCACGGGCGACGAGCTCGATGGTCTCTGCATCCGGGCGCCCTTCAGTTGCAGCCTCGTCGCGCCGTACGAGCGCCCACCTTCCGGCTGAGTCCATGCCGAAGAGCGCACGCCGGCGGCGCCGCAGACCCGTGGAGGACCTGCGGCGCTCGGACGGAACCAACAGGGCGCGCAGTCCACCGAAGCTGTCGGAGTTGACGAGGCCGAGGGCCACGAGCTCCGCCAGTCCCTCTTCCGCCTGCGAGGGCAGCAGCGCCGTACCCTCCACGATCTCGTCGAAGAATGAGGCGCCGTTGGCGCTCAGGTGATCCAACACCCTGCGGCCCTTGGATGAGGGCGCGCTGGCATCCACGGGACCTGCGAGTGCCGTCCAGGTCCGCAGGCGCCGCCGGCCGAGAAGGGCGATGGGCGTGCCACGGACCGGACCCGCTGCAGGTCCCGAATCCACTCTTCGCCGCGCGAGTCGCGTCCACACGAAACGCCCGGCGAGACACTGCTCATCGAGCCAGCCGGGGTCATACTCGTTGATCCGTGCCGGCAGGATCTCGGTCTCCCATGCGCCGGCAGGCGCCTCGAAACCCTCGAGCTGAGCGAGGACCGACGCGACGGCGTCGGGTCCCTCCATCCGGGCGCGCGGCGCAGCGCGCTGCCAATCGAGGAGGAATCGCAGCAGGTCCCGCGCCTCGACCGGCTCGATCTGCGCGCGCAGCCGCTTCACCGTGTAGCGATGAATGCGCGCCAGTAACCCGCGCTCACACCACTCGCCCTCGTGCGGAGCGGCCGTGGTGAATCGGCCGTGCATTACCGATCCCTCAGTCTGCAGCGCTGCCAGCGCTGCGGCGATCCCGCTGCCGGCAAGGCCGATCGGCTGCGCGAGGGTTGCGGCGGATATCGGCCCTAGCCCCTGCAGCCGCCCACGGACGACCTCGACCAGCGCCTCATCCGCGCTCCAGGATTTGGCGTATGAGGCCGGTACATCGATTGGCGGCTCGGGCCGCGCACCCGCGAGGAGAGGCTCGAAGAGCGGCAGACGCTCAGCGGCGACCCAGAGCGTCGTGCCCCCGACGCTCAAGCGCGTGACTCGGCGGGCTGCGGCGAGTGCCGTAGCCCACTCCGACCAATCCGTTCTGCTCCCGACCTCGCGCTCCGTCATGAAGGTGAGCCAGGAGAGCGCATCGTGCAGCTCGTCCGCGTCCATGGCATCCGGCCAGGCTTCGCCGCGGACGCGCTCGATGGCCGCCGGATCGAGGGCGCCGAGATCACCCGCGGCCTCGGGATCGAGCCAGCGGCGACTCAACACGGCCTGGGTGCGCCGCTCCTCGAGTGGCGCATCGTCGAGGAAGGCATAGGGTCTGGCGGACAGCACTTCCAACGCGAGCGGCGAGGGCTCGGTGAGATCCCGCGCGACCACGCGGATGACGCCGCTCTCGAGGCCGCGCAAAAGCGTCTCGAAGCCCTCGATGTCCATCGCATCCTCGAGACAGTCCCGGATGGCCTGCCGTACGAGCGGATGGTCGGGAATCTCGAGCTCCCCCGTAAGGTTCTCGGCACAGGCGACCTGGTCGGGGAACACCGAAGCCAGCAGATCCTCCGCCGCCATGCGTGCGAGCGGGGCCGGCACCTTGCGCCCGCCCCGAAACCGGGGCAACGCGAGTGCGATCGCCGCGCTCCAGCGCCAGCGCGCCGCAAACATCGGCGCTGCGCACAGTGCCTGCACCAGCAGCGGCCGCACCGTGTTGGAATGCAGATAGCGCGCCACTTCCTCGAGCTCGAAGCTGTGGGCGGTCGTGAGCGACAGCACGATCGCATCCTCGGTCGCGGCCGCCTGCAGCTCGAAGTTGAAAGCGCGGCAGAAGCGCTTGCGCAGCGCCAGCCCCCAGGCACGGTTCACGCGGCTGCCGAACGGCGAGTGAATGACGAGCTGCATGCCGCCCGCTTCATCGAAGAAGCGCTCGATGACCACGGTCTGGCGGGTGGGGAGGGCACCCAGCGTTGCGCGGGCGGCCGCCAGATAGTCCGCCACCTGCACGGCCGCGGGCCCGGCGATGCCGACTTCGCCGGTGAGCCAGCTCACCACCCTCTCGAGGCTGCCGTCGAGGCGGCTTTCGAGCTCGTGCCGCAGCCGCGAGACACCTTCCGATAGCTCATCGGACCGGCCGGGCGCCTCGCCCAGCCAGAAGGGAATCGAAGGCGGCTGGCCGTGAGCGTCCTCCACGCGCACCGTGCCTTGCTCGACGCGCAGGATCCGGTAGGAGGTGTTGCCGAGCTGAAAGACGTCACCCTGCAGGCTCTCGACGGCGAAGTCCTCGTTGATCGTGCCGACAGACTGAGATTGCGGCTCGAGCAGCACTGTGTAGTCGGCCGTGTCGGGGATCGTGCCGCCGGAGGTGAGTGCCGTGAGACGGGCGCTGCGCCGGCCACGCACCTTGCGGTTGACGGCGTCGAAGTAGATCAGCGCTCCCCGCCGGCCGCGCCGTGTAGTGAAGCCGTCGGCGAGCATTCGCACGACGTCATCGAGCTCGGCGCGCTGCAGATGGCGGTAGGGATACGCGCCCTGTAACAGAGTGAAGAGCTCATCGACATCCCATTCGCGCGCGGCGACTTCCGCGACGATCTGCTGTGCGAGCACATCCAGCGGCTTGGCAGGAATGTGCAGCCGGTCGAGCTCGCCGCGGCGGACACAATCGAGCAGGGCCGTGCACTCCACGAGGTCATCGCGGGATAGAGGGAAAAGCCGGCCTTTCGGCGTTCCGCCCAGGCTGTGACCGGAGCGGCCGACGCGCTGCAATAATGCCGCGATGGATCTCGGCGATCCGAGCTGACAGACGAGGTCCACATCACCGATGTCGATCCCGAGCTCGAGGGATGCGGTGGCGACGAGGGCACGCAGCTCGCCGCGCTTCAGGCGCGACTCTGCCGAGAGGCGCAACTCCTTCGCCATGCTGCCGTGATGCGCTGCAACCTGCGTCTCCCCCATCCGCTCCGAGAGATGGCGCGCGACCCGCTCTGCGTGCCGCCGGGTGTTGACAAAGACGAGCGTCGTGCGGTGCTCACCTGCGAGCTGCGCGAGACGGTCGTACACCTGAGTCCAGACATCCCCCGACATGACGGCCTCGAGCGGTGCCGCCGGCACCTCGATCTGCAGATCGCGTCGCCGGATGTGCCCCGTGTCGATGATCGTGCAGTCGGCCTCGCCGTCCGCGCGCAGCTGTCGCGTGCCGACCAGAAATCGCGCCACTTCCTCGATGGGACGCTGTGTCGCGGAGAGGCCGATACGCGTCAGCCTGTGGCCGGCGAGCGCCTCCAGGCGTTCGAGCGACAGCGCGAGGTGCAGCCCGCGCTTGCTGCCGACCATCGCGTGGATCTCATCGACGATGACGCTGCGCACGCTCGCCAGCATGGCGCGTCCGGATTCCGAGCCGAGGAGGATGTAAAGCGATTCCGGCGTCGTGACCACGATGTGCGGCGGCCGCTTGCGCATGCTCTGCCGCTCGTGCTGCGGCGTGTCACCCGTCCGCACAAAGGTGCGGATCTCGACATCGGGGAGCTCCATCGCACGCAGCTCATCGCGTATCCCTGCGAGCGGCACTTCCAGGTTGCGGCGGATGTCATTGGAGAGCGCCTTGAGGGGAGAGACGTACAGGATGTAAGTCTCATCGCGCAGTCCTCCTTGCTCGAGGCCTCGGCGGACCAGTAGATCGATGGCGGCGAGGAATGCGGCCAAGGTTTTGCCGGATCCGGTGGGCGCGGCGATCAGGGTGTGCCGTCCCGCCTGGATGGCAGGCCATGCCTGTTCCTGTGCCGGAGTCGGCGCTTCGAATGCGCGCTCCAGCCAGCGGCCGACGGCGGGGTGAAAGGCTTGGGACATGGCTAGGACGCTCGAGGTGGAGAGGGCAGCGTGAGGCTCAAGTGCGATCCGGTCGCGATCAGAGTAGAGTATCCCGATTCCCTCAACGTGCGGAGAGCCGCTGGATGTGGAATAAGGCGACGGACTCGGAGGAGTCCTTCCGGGACAAGGCAATCTGGTGGTCGGCCGGGATCGTTATCGCGGGTGCAATCGCCATCGGGGTGTACTACCGGTACTACTCGCCGATGCCGTCGAGCTCTCCGCAGCACCAGGCGGCCCCGCCTCAGGCGGCAGCGCCTGCGTCAGGTATCCAGCATCCGATACCGCCCACAGCTGAGCAGCAGGCGCAACAGACGCCGCTCCCGCCTCTGGATCAGAGTGATCCGGTCGTGCGCGACTCGCTCATAGGGCTTCTCGGGAAGCCGGCGGTCGCGAAATTCGTGGTGCCGCACCAGGTCATCCGCGATGTAGTCGTCACCGTCGACAATCTGCCTCGCAAGAAGGTAGCAGCGGAGCTTCGGCCGATACAGCCCACGTCGGGAGATACGGCGGTCGACTCCCAAGGCGGCGCGACCGATCTCAGTCAGCAGAACTACCAGCGCTACGCGGAGCTCATGGACGTGGTGCGGACGTCCGATCCGAAGGCGCTCGCGGCCGTCTATTTCCGTCTGTATCCGCTCTTCCAACAGGCGTATGAGAATCTGGGATACCCCGGGAAGTACTTCAACGACCGGATGGTGCAGGCCATAGACAGCCTGCTCGCCACCCCTGACGTCCAGGGCCCCATCACCCTCGTGCGGCCCAAGGTGTTCTACCAGTTCGCCGATCCGAAGCTCGAGGCGCTGCCCGCGGGCCAGAAGGTACTCATCCGCATGGGGCCGCAGAACGCGAGCATCATCAAGCAGAAGCTGCAGCAGCTTCGCGCGGCGATCACCGCCCAGCCGCCGCAGATGAGCCAGTCGCCGCAGGCCGCGCCGGCGCCCTCGCCGCAGGACAACTCGGGGGCGCAGGCGAATCCACTGCCGCAGGGGACCCAGGCAGCCCCTGCCAATCCGCCGCCGCCGCAACAGCCACAGAGCCCACAGCCGCCGTTCTAAACGACCTGAAGGTCGCTGCGGGGCTTCGCATGACCGGCCCGTCACTGGTGGCAGCTTTCGCGCCGCCCCGGGGGGCTGCGGCCTCCCTCCACCTTTTTGGCGTTGCCCGCAGGATTGCCGCCGTCGCGCTCATCGCTATGCCTGCAGTTCTGTCGGGCTGCGGCGGCCCTCACCACCCCGGCTGGGTGATCCATTCCTCCGTGCAGGTGGCCGGTCCATTGCCTGCCACGGGCTACCGCCTCGTCTTCCCCTACATTGCAGGGGACCTCTACGGCTCGCCCAACACGGGAAGCTTCGTTGCGCCCGTGAGCCAATCCCCCGACGGCCTCACGCTCGATCTCAACCGCACACAACAGGCACTCGACAGTGAGCTCGGGCCTGCGGACTTCAGCCTCCGCTTCCTCAAGATCGTGCCCGCCGATGCCCGCTTTGCCCGACTGACGCCCGTCGCGCTCCAGCGCAACGGGATAGACCCCATCGGCTCGGTGGAATGGCGCGATGCGCGGTCCGGCAGACCGCTCATGCTGGTCTACATCGACCGGCCCGCGCAGATCCAAGGCTCCTTCACCCGCGGCGATGAGACGATCCGCTACGACATCCGCTCGGGCAGCTCCGGATACGTGTGGGTCGCCCCAATCCAGGCGGGTGAGCACGATACGATCTACGCGGCGGTGCAACCGCCCCAACAATTGATTCTTACAATCACACCGAGGGATGGCGGCGTACGATGAGCTCCGTGTCGAGTCTTCCCCTTGCCGTGGCCTTGACCTTCATCGGCGTTCACAACGCCTGGGACGTAGTCGTATGGGTCACCACGGAACGCCATGCGAACCGGGAACGGCAACGCCGATGATCGACGGATCTTGTCACTGCGGCACGGTTCACTGGCAGTTCGAGGGCCGGCCTGACAGCGCGACTGCCTGCAATTGCACGGTGTGTCGGCGATACGGCGTGCTCTGGGCCTATGGTCATGAAGGAGAAGGGGTCAAGGTCTCGGGCGAGACGAAATCCTACATCAGGGGCGATGCCATCGAGTTCCACTTCTGCCCGAAGTGCGGCTGCATAGCCTTCTGGCGTGGGCGGCGACTCAATGAAGCCGGCCAACGGCGCATGGGGGTGAATCTGCGCCTGGCGGAGCCGCAGGCGGTGGGGGATATTCCGATCAGGCGTCTCGACGGGCTGAGCACATGGGAGGATCTGCCGCGGGACGGACGCACTGTCGGCGACGTATGGTATTGACTCAGACGGTGCGTCCACCCAGCGCGGGCGACTGCGCTCGCTCGTTCGCGACATGCGTCTCGAAGGTCGGCCCGCCTACGCTGCGCTCGAGCTGCCGCGCGTGGGCATCGAGTCGTCGCAACGCATCCAGCTTGTCCGCGCGCTCCAGACGGGCCTGACTCACCGCCTGCTTGAGCACCCGCAGCGTCTCGTCGTAGACCTTGATGGGGACGGGAAACGGATGCCCGTCCTTGCCCCCATGCGCGAGTGAGAAGCGCGCCGGGTCCGTGAAACGGGATGGCACACCGTGAATGACTTCGGCCACCAGTGCGAGTGCGGCCACCGTGCGCGCGCCCACCCCGGGCGTCAGCAACACATCGGCGAAGTCCTCCGGCCCGCGGTCTGCTGCTGCAGCGAGCGCGCCATGGAGCCGCCGCAATACCACATCCGAAGCGAGAACTTCGTGCCGCGCGGGCATCTGGAGGTGGGGCAGCGGTGAGTTATACGCCGGTGCGGCCGCGACGCCCGCCTCCTCGTCTGCAAACAGACTGAGCGTCCGGCCGCTTCCCGACTGCAATCGTCGCAGCGTCGAAACCGTTCTGGCCGGGCCTGCGCGCACGAGCTCCAGTCCGGCGGTACGGCTGGCTTTCGCCCGGGCATCCGCGAGGTTGAGGATGCGACCCTGGCTGACACCCTCGATGGCCGCGTGCGGAGAATCCAGAAAGCTGGTGAGACCTTCCGAAAGCCAATGATAGCGGCGGGCCTCGCGCCGCATCGGGCTCATGCCCTGCTGCACGACGCACCACTTCCCGCTGTTGGTGACGATGAAACCGTGTAGATAGAGGTCGTAGCCGTCCTGCACGGCAGCGCTGTCGACCTTCGCGATCAAGCGGCTCGCAGCGGTCAGACACGTCGCATCGAGTCCCGTGCGCTCGCCCACGTGTGTCAGCTCATCGGGTGTGCGGCGCGAGGCGCGTCCGCGGCCGCCACAGACATAGATACCGAGCTCGCGCTCCACGGGCGTCAGCCCGCGCTTCAACGCGCCGAGCACGCTGGTCGTGATGCCGGAGGAGTGCCAGTCCATGCCCATTACGGAGCCGAGCGACTGGAACCAGAAAGGGTGCGCCAGACGGCGCAGCATCTCCTCAGCGCCGTAGTGATGCACGATGGCTTCGGCGATGACACGACCCAACGCCGCCATGCGCGTGGCGAGCCACGCGGGAACCCGGCCTCCGTGGAGGGGCAGGTCCGCATATCCGCTGCGGGTAGTCATAGGGCTGCCTTCATCTTACTGCAGCCGCGCCCACTGACGTTCCAGCGTAGCCGACCAGCTCCACGTAGCCGCGGCCCGTGACGGGTCGGCTAGCCCGAGTGCCCGTCACATCGACGGCTCCTTCCCAATAGCGCGGGGAGGTCACGAGCTCCTGGCCGGCGAGCACGGGCCGGACCCTCAGATCGAGGCCGAGCGTGGGCGCGACCAATCGCCATCGCGATGGGTAGCGGGCGCCGCCCGCGTCAGTCCAGTTTCCCAGCACCTGGATGTGAACATCGCCGTGTCCGAGCGGGCGGGCATGGCCCTCGGTGTCGACCCAGGTTCCGGCGCTGTAGGGGTCCTCTGCACCGCTGCGATCGCGCAGCGAGTAGAACATGACGCAGGAGCCATCCCCGAGCTGCAGGCCGAACCAGTCCCATCCCTTCTCCTGCGGACCGAGGCTGCCGCTGCCCCACTCCCGATCCAGCCACGCCAGTCCCCGCACGCGAAGTGCCTTCCCGCCGCGAGTCAGCGTTCCCGCGACGTCGATCCGCGGAATCGAGTAGTAATAGGTCGCATTTCCCGGCTCGCCTGATTTGCGGCTCAAGCCGCGCTCACCGTTGAGGACGGGAGCCATGAGGGGTCGTGCCGCAAGCGACAGCGCATAGCCGTTTCCCGCAGCCTCCAGCTGCCATGTGGAAGCTTTCGCAGCCGACTCCGCGGTGGCGGCAGCCGGCGCTGGAGCCTCGCTGATCTGCCAGTTGCCCACCCAGACGCGGAACGGATCGGCCTGCGCGCCAGCAAGGCCGAGCGCACCACGAGAGAGCTTCACTGCGAATCGAAACGTCTGCTTCTTCACGTCGCTGACAGCAAAGTGCCCGAGGTAGATCTGACGGGTGCGCCATTGCGAGCCTTCCGCGTCACGTGGAGAGCTGACCGTCAACGGCTGAGGGGAAGCTGGCGTGAGCGCAAAGCGGAAGATCGTGAGCTCGAAGCCAAACCGCTCGCCGTCAGCGGAGTCCAGGTTTCCGGTGAGATACCACCACTCCTGGCGGAAGTTTGGATGCGGGCCCTGATCGTGCGGGAACTGCAGTGTCTGCGGATTCAGCGCCTGTGCGAAGACGGTACGCTGCGCACCGCTGTCGCGTGCAGCCGCGAGCGTCATGGCAGGCACGGAGAGTGTCATGACAGCGGCAGCAATTGCCGTTCGGGCTCGGCGACGGCGCACGCTCATTCCTCCCGCATCTCTGCCGCGATCGGTGCCCGCGCTGTACGCCACGCCGGGTAGAGGCCCGCGAGCAGCGCCGCGGCGAGTGCCAGCGCCAGCGCGTTCACGAATTGTGCGGCGTGCAGGTGCATCCCGATGTGCCAGCCGAAGGCACGCCTGTCGATGATCTTCGTGAGCACCACGGCGATGATGAGACCTGCGGGAAGCGCTGCCAGGAGCGCCGCGCCTCCCATGAAGAGGGTTTGGACCTCGATGAGCGCTGCGGCACCGCGCGGAGTCAGCCCGAGCGCGCGCAACAACGACATCTCGCGCGCTCTGTCGAGCTCCCATGCGAGGAGCGCGCTCACGAGCCCGATGGCGGCGATCGCGGCCGCCAGCCAGTAGAGAACCCGCGTGATGATGAAGGTCCGATCGAAGATGGCGAGTGACATCGAGCGGATGTCCGCGTTGGATCGTATGAGGAGCGCCTGGCGGTCGGCCGTTGCAGCCTGGAGACGAGGAATCTCTCCGGCGGCATCCACGCCATGTCCAAGATACAGGCCGACTGCCGTAACGGCATCGTCCTGCCACAGTTGGCTATAGATCCGGAAGCTCATCATCGCGCTTCCGAGGCCGCTGCCGTACTCCCGGTATACGCCGGCGATCGGGAAATCGCGCGACCCTGATGGAGTGACCAGAGACAGGCTCTCGCCGGGCCGCAGATGGAGCCGCCAGGCGAGCGAGTCGGAGAGCAGCAGCGCTCCCCGGTCGTACGCGCTCCACACCGTTCGCGAATCACCCGCGGTCAGATCGATTCCGGCATAGCTTCCGGGCGCCAGTTGCAGAGCATCGAGCGCGATCTCACCGCGCGCAGAGTGCACCACGACCGAGCGGCTGGCGCTGTGGTCGGCGACCCCCGGAGTCATCAGCAATGCCTGCAGAACGGCGGGCTCGATCCGCCGCTCCGGGCGCCCCATGCCCGGACCGGGCGCAGCCACGTAGATGTCTGCGCGCATCGTTTGCGCGAGCCACTGACGGAGCGAGACCCTGAAGCTCTCCACCATGATCGACACGCCGATCATGGCCGCTACCGCCATGGCGAGCGCGGCCACCGCGACCCCGGTACGGCTCAACGACACTGCCACGTCCTCGAGCGCGAGACGGCCGACGGAGGTGATGCCGGCGAGTGACTTCGCCCCCCGCCTTGCCAGCGCACGCAGCACTGAAGGCGTCAGGGCGGCAACGCTCGAGAGGAGCAAAAAGAGCGCGGCAAACCCGGCGAATACGCTGCGGCTGGACCCTGCGATCAATGCGCACGCGGTCAGCGCAAATGCGATGCTCAGCCACGACAGCCGGCGGGCAATGAGGGCCGCGCGGCTTTCGAGAGCGGAGCGTCTGAGCCCCAGCTGAGGTGTGCTGCCGGCGACCTCGAGCGCAGGCAAGAGGCCTGCGATCAAAGCCGTGCCGATACCCGCGGCCAGTGCCCCGATGATCGTCCGCGCAGGCAGCGTGACCTGTTGGACCGCGACGACGTAGTAGAGATCGTTGATGGTTTGCGACACCAGCTTGACCAGCTCGTGTCCGACCGCGACTCCCAGCAATACGCCGAGGGCCGCCCCGGCCGCTCCCAGCGCCGCGGCCTCGGTGAGAACGACCGTCAGGATCTCGCCGCGGGTGGCTCCGAGCGCACGCAGAATGGCGATGCTGCGCCTGCGCTGGACTACCGTGAAGCTGACCGCCCCGTAGATGAGGAGGGCGCTGACGAGCAGTGCGAGCAGACTCATCGCAGTGAGGTTGGTCGAGAAGGCGCTGCTCATGTCGAGCGTCTCGCGCGTGTGTCCCGCGGCAGCCTCGAGCTGCACGCCAGGCGGGAGACCGCGCTGCAGGTCCACGAGCGCTCCCTGGCCTGCCGCTCCGGCGGGCGTCCTGACGTCGATGCGCGTCAGACGCCCTCGCAAGCCCAACCATTCCTGTGCCTGCGCGATGTCAGTAAGAATCAGGGTGGCATCGCCGGGCCGGCGAGTGCGTATGAGGCCGATGAGGACTGCGGGATGACGCACGCCGCCGATCTCGAGCGTAAACCGGCTGCCTTGCCGCAGACCCAACTGTCGCGCGCTATCCGCCGCCATGATGACTGCTCCGGGCTCGGCGAACCAACTGCGCAACTCGTCGGGCTCGGGCGAGCTGCCGTGTGATGACAGCGCGCGCGCCTGCGGGCCCTCGAGCTCCCCACTGGCGAACGGGTCCACGCCGGCGAGCTGCATCACGCGTCCGCCGATTGTCACATACCCTTCGATCACAGGCGCAAAGACGGGTTCGGGAGCGCTGCTGAGAGGCTGGTGCATGACCAGCCGGACATAGAGCGCTTCATCGAGACCTCGTGGGCCGCCCGTGATGACTTGGGTGGCGGGGCCGTTCACCGCCCGCATCGAAAGCTCGAAGGCTCTGCGCGAGCTCGCGGTTGCGATGTCGACGGCAACGATCGTGGCAACCCCGGCAGCGAGTGCGACGAGCGCCAGCGCGAGTTGCGCGGGGTGGCGTACGAGGTGACGGAGGCTTGCGGCCCAGAGCGTTGGCATCAGATCATCCGCACGTGGCTCTCCGGCGCCTGCGCGGCATCTGCGCTCTCGCGCTCGAGCTGTGCATCGGCCTCGAGCAATTTCCCTTCGCGAAGCGCGAGCACGCGGTCGGCACTGCGCGCAAGCCACGCATCATGCGTCACGATGACGACAGTCGTTCTGCGCGCACGTGTGAGAGAGAGGAGGGCCGGCAGCGCCTGCATGGCCGTCTCCTCATCGAGGTTTCCCGTGGGCTCGTCCGCTAGGAGAACGTCGGGCTCATGCACCAGCGCACGTGCGATGGCCACGCGCTGCTGCTCACCGCCTGAAAGCCGGTCGACGGCGCTGCGCAAGCGGCTGCCGAGTCCGACCTCGGCGAGGACTGCCGCGCTGCGCTGGCGGGCCGTGGCGCCGCGGACCCCGTTCAGCTCCAGAGCCAGGCGGACGTTCTCCTCCACATTGAGCGTCGGGATGAGATTGAAGAACTGGTACACGAAGCCGAGATGCGCGCGGCGAAAGAGCGTGCGCTGCGGCTCGCCCATCGAAGTCACGATGTGGCCGCCGATCGCCACCTCGCCGCTGTCCGCGCGATCGATGCCGCTCATGAGATTGAGCAGCGTCGATTTGCCCGAGCCGCTGCGGCCGACGATCGCCACGACCTCGCCCGCTCGGATGCTGGCATCGGCCCCGTCCAGCACGCGGTGCACCCCGGCACCTTCGCTGAAGCTGCGGCAGAGTTGGCGGATGACGATCAAGCGGAGTCCCCGAAAGAGCCGCGGGTGAAGGTCAGGCAATATACAATCCCCGGATGAAACCAGTCGCCGCTCGAACGATGATCCGACCGGCCGCGGCCTGGGCTGCGGCGGCAGCTCTGCTCGGCCTCACCAGCCTCGCCCTGGCGCAGGGGACACCTGCTCCGACGGCCCCGCAGGCAAAGGCCGAGAGCCCCGCCCATATCAAATCCGAGGGCAGCTACAGCCTCGGTCTTTCAGTAGGCGAGAGCCTGCGGCGGATGTCCGTCGATGCAAACTCCATTTCGACGCAGCGGCTGATGCAGGGCATTCACGATGCGCTCACCGGTAAGGCCACGTTCGGTCCTACCAATGAGCAGAGCATCCGCACGATGGTGCTCGGCGCCCGGACGCGCATTGGCGATGAGAATCATGCCGCGGCCAAGGCCTTTCTGGCGCGCAACGGCAAGAAAAAGGGCATCGTTACCACGGCAAGCGGCCTTCAGTACGAGGTATTGAAGGATGGACAGGGCAGCACGCCCAAGCCGGGCGATACCGTGACCGTCAACTACAAGGGCACGCTGCTCAACGGCACGGAGTTCGACAGTTCCTACAAGCGCGGTCAGCCGGCCACCTTTCCGGTGGATCGGGTCATTCCCGGCTGGCAGGAGGCACTCAAGCTGATGAAGCCCGGCGCGAAATGGAAGCTCTTCGTGCCACCGAACCTGGCCTACGACCTCAATTCGCCGCCGCCCATCCCGCCGGGATCGATGCTCATCTTCGATGTCGATCTGATGGGGATCACCCCGCCGCAGCCGGCCCCGCGTCAGCCGGTGCCGCAGGGCGGCGCAACCCCGCCCGGACAGCCGCACCCCTAAATCTCGCGGAGCGCACGCCTACCCGCAGCCGCGCTGGGCGGAGGATGTCCGCATCCGGCGCTAAACTAAGGTATGGAATACCCGCTGGACGTCTTCGTCCTGCTCGAGCTTGTCGATCAGCCCCAGCACTTCGGTCGCCTGCGCTTCGGGGAGCTCGGTCGGCACAGTGCAGATGTACTCGTGCTCCGCTGACAGCGGCGTGATTCCACGGGCCTCCAGCGCCTCCTGCAGCTTGCCGAAATCGGCGAAGGCGCCGCGAATGACGAGCTGCGGCTCACCCTTCTCGCCCGTGCTCTCTCCCATCTCCTCCAGCCCGTGGTCGATGAGATAGAGCTCGAGGTCATCCTGATCGATACCGGCCGGATCGAGCCGGAACACGCCCATGCGCTTGAAGAGAAATCCAACACTTCCGGAGGTGGCCAGATTGCCGCCATGCTTGGTGACGATGTTGCGCACCGAGGCGACGGTCCGCGTCGGGTTGTCGGTGGCAGCCTCCACGAGCAGCGCTACGCCGTGAGGCGCGTAAGCCTCGTAGTGCACCTCATGGTAGTTGGTTGCATCGCGCCCGGACGCGCGCCTGATTGCCGCCTCGACCTTGTCCTTCGGCATGTTGACCGCGCGCGCGTTCTGAATCACGCGGCGCAGTGTCGGGTTCGAGCTGGGATCGGGACCGCCTGACTTCACCGCCATGGTGATGTCCTTGGCGATGCGCGCAAACTGCTTCGCCATGCGGTTCCATCGCGCAAACATGGTGTGTTTGCGGACTTCGAAGATGCGTCCCATCGGGGACCTCGCCGGTCAGGCGAGCTGCGATTGCAGCAGCCGGAGTCTGCGCCGTTGCAGCCGCAGCCGACGCTCGAGCTCCTTCAGCTGCTGCTGAAAGCTGGCGTGCTCCCAGTGCTCGATGACGGCGCGCTTTTTCTCTTCCAGCCACTGTTCCTTCACCTTGGCCCATTCCGCGACAGCCGCCGTGAACGTGTCGTATTCGTGTGCGACGCGCTGGCGCAGCTCACTCACCCGGGAGGGTGCCGCTGCGGCCGGCAGGCTCGCGAGCCTGCGCTGCGCGCGCGCGAACTGCATCGAGAGGAGTGCGCGCTGAACCTGGAACACGGGCGTGCGCCTGAGCCGGCGCGTCAACCCGACCACCTGCAGGCCGGCGATCAGCCACTTCGTCGGGTCCCATTGCCACCAGCGCACGCCGTTGCGGTAGTCGTGCGCGAAATTGTGGTGAAAGTTGTGATACCCCTCGCCGAAGGTGAGCACTGCGAGCACCGGATTGTCGCGCGCGCTGTTCTCCTCGGTGTACGGGCGCTCGCCCCACATGTGCGCCAGGGAGTTGATGAAGAACGTGAAGTGATGGCTCAGCACCAGGCGCAGCACGCCGGCGAGAATGAAGGTGCCCCAGAGATCGCCGACCAGCCAGCCGGCGAGGAGCGGCAGCCCGAGGTTGGTCGCCAGCACCAGCGCCACGTAGTGCCGGTGTTGGAAGGCGAGCAGACGGTCGCGTCGCAGATCCGGGATGTTGGTGAAATCCTCGAGGCCGCTCGGATATTCGCGCACCATCCAGCCGATGTGCGAAAACCAGAACCCGAGCGGAGCCGCATAAGGATCGCGCTCGACGTCATCGACGTTGAGGTGATGCCTGCGGTGGCCGCTGCACCAGGCCCATGCGCTGTTCTGCAGCGCCATCGAGCCGAAGATCACGAAGAGCAGGCGCACGCTCCAGTGCGCCTCGTACGTCCGGTGCGCCCAGAGCCGGTGATATCCGGCGGTGATCGACATCTCATTGGCCGCCAGGAAGACGCCGAGGAGGATCCAGGCTGCTGCCGAGAACCCGTGCGTCCAGCCGTACCAGGGGACGAGCACTGCGGAGGCCAAAAAGGTCAATGAAAACAGTAAGATATTCGTCCAGATGGGAGGTGCCCCGGCGGCGTCGGGGACGGCGGAGCTGGGTGCGGCGGGACGGGACGGCATGGCGGTCGGGGGCTCCAAGGGTGGCCTCTGAAACCCGCTAAACATAGCACGGTTCCGCATTATGCAGCGATCGCCCCGGGACGGTTTGGGAGGTCCGGCACGCTTGCCTGCAGGCGACGCCCGGGACTCGGACCGGCGGGAGGGCGAGCCGGCGCCTTGCAATGCCCGGGGCTTCGACCAGCGCCCGCCACTGGGTCAGCCGACGGGGAGCAGAGCGCCCCGCCGGAAGGGGCTGGGGCTTCGCCGCCATTGGCATCCGATGGCGGCCCCCGCTGCGCGCGGCGACTCGCTCCTGGGCCGACCTCGCCCCATTGGCCTCCAATGCTGCGGCCCCGGTCCATGTGGCGATTCGTATGGAGCGCGCGGGACTTCCCATGGCCCTCCGACGGCGAGTGCCGCCGCATGCGGTGACGCTGAAGCTCGGGCCAGTCCGGCGCTGAGGAGAGCGCGCGGCGCGTGTTAGGGATGGGCTGCGCACGAGGCCTCCTTACAAGCGCGTAATGTCAGGTCCCGCGCGAGATACACGGCGTTCCATTGTTGACACACTCGTGCGGCACATTGTGGCGCACACTGCGGCGGGATGCATTCCGGCCATGTTTGCGGTTGCAGGCCGATATTTCCGGGTGTATTCATACCCCCGACAACGCAACCGTGCCCGACATGCGTCTTAGAACCATGTCCCGCCCCGGAGGGCGCCGCTCCCGTGCGCACTCAAGGAGGAGCGCAGGAAGCGAGCGACCGTATTTCCGAAAAACCAAGAATCGGAGGAGATATGAGCTATCAGTTCCGGTCCTTCTCACCCAAGGGGGACGTATGAAATCACCCAATTGGCGCACGGTGCTGGCGCCTGCAGCAATCTTCTTGGCGGCGGCTCTGGCATGCGGGACGGCTTTTGCACAAGCCGGCTCGGATGCCGAAGAAGCACAGAACAGCGCCAACCCCGCGCTCTGGCCGTCAATGGGGCAGAACCTTGCCCTCGACCGTAACAGCAAGCTGACCCAGATCAACACGAAGAACGTGAAACATCTGCAGATGATCTGGTCGCAGTCTACTGGTGCGCTGCGCGGCCATGAGGGCCAACCGATCGTCACCACCGTCGACGGCAAGCCGATGATGTTCTTCATCAGCGCCTGGCCGAACATCGTGCAGGCGCTGGATCTGTCGGACCCGGATCATCCGGTCGAGGTCTGGAATTACCTGAAGAAGACGGATCGCGATCTCTCGGCCGTACCGCGCGCCTGCTGCGATACGGTCAATCGCGGTCTGAACTATGCGGACGGCAAGGTCATCTTCAACACGCTCGACGGCTATCTCATCGCGCTCGATGCGAAGACCGGCAACGTGGACTGGGAAGTCAAGCATGCCTATCCGGACAAGGGCGAGACCGTGACCAACGCGCCGCTGATCGCCAACGACAAGGTGATCACCGGCTTCGGTGGCGATGAGTTCGCCGCTCGCGGCCGGATGGAGGCCTACGATCTCGCGACCGGCAAGCTGGTCTGGAGATACTGGGACAACGGCACGGACGACGAGATGGGCTTTACGTCCGAAACCAACAAGGCGAATCCGCAGTACGGCACCGCCGGCCACAACCTCGGGATGACCTATCCCGATGACGAGTGGAAGCGCGGCGGCGGCGCTGCCTGGGCCTGGTACAGCTACGACCCGGAGCTCAAGCTCGTTTATTACGGGTCAGGCAACCCCGGCCTTTGGAGCCCGTCGTATCGTTGCGGCGCCAACCCGCCCACCCAGGAAGCATGCAACGCGGGCAAATACGACAACAAGTATTCGATGAGCATCTTCGCCAGGAATGTCGACACCGGCAAGGTGGCGTGGGTTTATCAGATGACGCCGTTCGATCAGTGGGACTATGACGGCGTCAACGAGCCCATCCTGGTCAACCTCAAGGTAAACGGCAAGGCGCACAAGGCACTCGTCCACTTCGATCGCAACGGCTTTGTATACGTTCTCGATCGTGCCGACGGCACGCTCCTGGCGGCACACAAATACGTCACGGTGAACTGGGCGGAAAAGGTCGACATGAAGACCGGCCGTCCCGTGAAGGTGTACGAGCACTCGCCGCTGGCGGTGAACCAGATGGCCCAGGCCTGTCCATCGGCCATGGGCGGCAAGGATCAGCAGCCGGCCTCCGTGGATCCGAAAGACCCGGAGATCTTCTATGTGCCGACGAACAACTGGTGCATGCAGGACACTCCGCAGACCCGGACGAGCATGCAGCAGGGCGTCGTCTACGTCTTTGCCAACGTCTATATGTATGAGGACAAGGCCGGCGTTGCGGGACGCATCAAGGCCTTCAACGTCGTAACCGGCAAGACGGTTTGGGACATCCCGGACAAGTACCCGAACTGGGGCGGAACGCTCAATACCAATGGCGGCCTCGTCTTCTACGGCAGCCTTGGCGGTGACTTCCGCGCCGTCGACCGCAAGACCGGCAAGGTCCTGTGGTCACGTAAGCTCGGCTCGGGAATCATCGGCAACCCGATCACCTACGAGATCAAAGGGCACCAATACGTGTCGATCCTCGCCGGTATCGGTGGCTGGATCGGCCTGCCGGTGACGGCAGGGCTCGATATGAACGACAAGTACGGGGCGATCGGCGCCACGGCGATGGCCAAGGCAACGGGTCTGACTCAGATCCCGCAGGGCGGCGCCCTGTATACCTTCCGTCTGGAAGATTAGTTGCTGAATGAAGGGATAGGGACTAGCCTTTTTGGTACCCCGCGGCAGCGCGGACTCCGGCTCCGCGGGGTACCATATCTCCCTTCTCGGGGAGTCAGATGATCGCCTTCGACAGGATACGCGATGTCCTCAATGCTCCTCGGCCGCTGTGTGCTCTCGGCGGCCGTTTCGCTGACAGCCTCCGCCTTCCTGGTCTCGCCCTCGTTTGCTGATACCAACCCGGCCCACCCGGCGACCGACCCGGCCGGCCTGCAGGGGCCGTGGGAGGGCAAGGACTTCGACGACCTCGATCAGGCCGAGATCGACGCTGCCAAGCAGGCGGCCCGGACCACACACTTCTCCACTCTTCGTGTCTGTGCCGATCCCGGCAACATGCCGCTCTCCGATCGGGCCGGGGAGGGATATCAAAACAGGATTCTCGAGGTGCTCGCCAAGGCGATGGGCGCCAGGCTCACCTATTACTGGCGTTCCTACACGGGCAACATCGTGGGTCAGGCGTTCGGACAGGCCGACGAATGCGACCTGCTCATGGATATGCCGGTCAACTATCCGGATACTCTATCCACCGTTCCGCTCTACCGCACGACCTACGTGCTGGTGTGGCGCAACGATGAGAAGCTCTCCATCAAGAGCCTGGATGATCCGCGTCTGCGGCAGTTGCGGCTGGGCGTGTTTCAGATCTCGGCGCTGCGCCAGGCGCTCTCGAACCATGGGGTAGTCGCCAACGTGAAGGTCTGGCCGGTGAGCACCGACACGGAATGGGTCCCGGCGCATCAGCCTTGGCAGCAGGTCGAACAGGTGGTGGACGGCAAGCTCGACATCGCCGCTGCCTGGGGACCCATGGCCGGCTGGCTGAAGACCATGAAAGGCGCGCAGATTACTCTGCAGCCCGTGAATCTCATGGACAACGTCGTGCCGATGGAATTCAGCTTAGGGATCAGCGTGCCGAGGAGCGCAGTGCTGTTGAAATTCGCGCTCGATGATGCGCTCAAGGCACACCGGGCCGAGATCGGCAAGATCCTGAGCGACTATGGCGTGCCGCTCGTCAAGTGCGCCGACTGTGTCGTGGCGGGTGACCTGCCATCGAACGGCGGCTACACCGCGCCGATGTCCGTGGCCGAGATCGAGAGCAAGCCGACCCACTGGACGGTTTCACGCGCACAGGTCGACAAGTGGCTGGCGGGCGGGGCAGACGTCAGCACCGAGCTCATCGACGCTGTCGTGTCCAACGACGTGGATCGGGCCGCCTATCTGATCAGCAAGGGCGCTCACGTCAACAGGCTCGACAATCTGGGTACACCGCCGCTCGAGACAGCCGCCCGTGCCGGCTGCATTCCGATGATGCAGCTGCTCATCGACCATGGCGCCAAGGTCGATCGCCCCGACAGCGACGGACAGACGCCGCTCATGGGCGCAACCATGCGCAATCAGGCGGCGGCCATAAAGTTTCTGGTGGCGCACGGGGCGAGCGTCGAGAAGGGCGCTCCCCGCGGCTACACGCCCTTGTCGATCGCCGTCGAGGAGGGCCAGCTCGACGCCGCGTATGAGCTGATACAGGCGGGTGCGAATGTCAACGTCGCGGCCAGCGAGCACAAGCTGACACCGCTCATGGTCATCGCAAGCGAGCTCCCGCCACAGAGCAGGGACGTCAAGGTGCTGCAGGAGCACGGGCCGATCGACGTCGCTCGCGCCCTGCTGTCCCACAAGGCAAAGGTGAACGTCGCGGATGCCGATGGGGTGACGGCCCTCATGATCGCAGCAGCGCGCGACAACTCCGCGATGATCGGGCTGTTGATTCAATCGGGCGCCAATCCGCACCTGAAGTCGACGACGGGCGAGACCGCGCGCGATATCGCGGTGGCGAATGACAATCTCGGCGCCATACGGATTCTCGATTTGCTCGCCCGCCGGTAAGCGGCGGCACACGGTATTCAACCGAATCGGAGGTAACCATGAGACGCTTCGCAGGCGTTGTCGCATTCGCTTTGGCCCTGGCCGCAGCGGGGTGCTCCAAAGCTCCCGCCGGATCCGCCGCGGCCTCCTCATCGCCCAAAGGCGTCACCGGCAAGCCGCCGCTGCAGGTCGTCGCCGCGGCTCCCAAGGGATCCCTGCACAACCCGTACGATGGCAATCCCAAAATCGCCGAGGAAGGGCACAAGCTCTTCTTCAACTACGGGTGCAACGGCTGTCACGGCGGTGGCGGGGGTGGAGGCATGTGTCCGCCGCTGATCACCGGCGTTTGGATCTACGGCGGCGATGACGACACGCTCTTCCGCCTGGTCTCGCTGGGATCACAGAAGCTTCAGGCGGAGGGCTATACCGTGAAGGCACTGGTGAACGTGGCCGCTCCGATGCCGTCGATGGGCCCTCTGATCAAGAGCGATGATGACCTGTGGAAGATCATCACCTGGATTCGGTCGGCGTACACCGGGCCTCCGGGTCACGAAGAGAAGTGACCGACGCCTGACTGTGAGGCGCACCGTCGGAGGGCTTGGGCTGCTCACGCTGGTCCTGCTGTCCGGTGTGAGCGCGCCCTTCGGCACCGCGGCGGCCGCCAGCGCCGCGGTGCCGCGGACCTTTCCGATCGTCTATCTCAGCGAGGCCTATCCCGGGTCCGGGATCATGCCGTCGCTCCTGGAGACCCAGCCTGCGGATGAGGGACTGGCAGGCGCCCAGGCCGGGACCGCCGAGATCAACACGACCGGCAGGTTCCTGGGCGTGAATTTCAAGCTGTATGTCGAAATCCTGCCGGCGGGCGCCGACGTCGCCGCCCAGACCCGGCGGCTGTTCGCACGTGGCTCGTTGGTCATCGTGGCCGACCTGCGCGCGGCCGATCTGCTGAAGCTCGCCGATGCTCCGGCCGCGAAGGGCTCATTGATCTTCGACATGCGGACCATCGACGACAATCTGCGGCAGAAGGATTGCCGATCGAGCATCTTTCACGTGCTCCCCAACCAGGCCATGCGCGCCGATGCCCTGGCACAGTTCCTGGTGGAAAAGCGCTGGACCCGATGGTTTCTCCTGCAGGGGCCGACGCCGCAGGACGCGGTGTATGCGGCGGACGTGCGCCGCTCGGCCGCCCGTTTTGGCGCCCGCATCGTCGCCGCCAGAAGCTACGATTACAATCCCGGCTCACGCCGCAGCGACACCGGTTATCAGCAGATTCAGACCCAGATGCCGCTCGCGACGCAGATCGGGTCCGACTACGATGTCCTCTTCGTCGCCGACGAGACGGACCTGTTCGGGGACTATCTTCCGTATAACACCTTCGCCGCGCGGCCCGTCGTCGGAACGCAGGGCCTCATTGCGGCGGCCTGGACGCCGGCCTTCCAGTCATATTCCGCCCTGCAGATGCAGCATCGGTTCGAGCAGTTCGCCCATCGCCCGATGACCGAGCGTGACTATGGCGGCTGGCTTGCCGTCAGCATCGTCGGTGATGCCGTCATGCGTGGCAGAACGGTGTCCCCGGCTGGAATTCGCGCTTATCTGCGCTCGGACAAATTCCTCATTGCCGGCTTCAAAGGGCAGGGCCTGACGTTCCGCTCCTGGGATCAGCAGCTGCGTCAGCCGGTGCTCATCGCGCAGCCGCTCATGATCGTCTCGATGTCGCCGCAGAGTGGCTTCCTCCACCCCGACAACACGACCGACACCCTGGGCTTCGATCAGCCGGAGACGCAATGCCGCCTCGCGCATTGATGGGGCGCTGCACGGCGCTCCGCGTATTCGTCATCATCCTCTGCTCTTTCGCCCTGAGAGCGCGTGGCGGCGAGCTTTTCGTCTCGAACGAAGTCGACGATACGGTGACCGTGCTCGACAGCGCCAACTACAGGGTGATCGCGACCATCCCGACCGATCAGCGGCCGAGAGGAATCATCGCAACCGCCGATCACAAGGCCGTACTGGTATGCGATGGCGACTCGAGCAATATCGATGTCATCGATACCAAAACGCTGAAGGTGACACGCAGGATCAATACCGGCCCGGACCCCGAGACGCTGGCGATGTCGGTCTCGGGGGACAGGATCTATGTGTCGAATGAAAACAACGCCCTGGTCACGGTGATCGACTACGCCACGGGCAAGTGGATCACGCAGGTCCAGGTCGGGATCGAGCCTGAAGGTCTCGCCGTCAGCAGGGACGGGCGCACCGTGGTGGTGGCGTCCGAAGAGACCAGCATGGCCCATTTCATCGACACGAAGACGTGGCAGGTCGTGGCCAACGTCCTGGTCGACACCAGGCCGCGGGTCGCGGTATACACTCCGGATCAGCGATTCCTGTGGGTGTCGTCGGAAGTCGGGGGCACGGTCTCGGTCATCGATCCGGGAAGCCATCAGGTCCTGCACGTCATCAACTTCGATATTCCAGGTGTCGACAAGCAGTACATCGGCCCCGTCGGCCTGCAATTCACGGCAGACGGTCGCGAGGCGTTCGTGGCCCTGGGACGTGCCAACCGGATTGCCGTGGTCAACGCAAAGACCTACGAGGTCGAGCAGTACATTCTGGTCGGGCAGCGTCCCTGGCAGCTCACGTTCAGCGCCGACCGCAGCAAACTCTACGTCGCGAACGGCCTCACGAATGATGTGACCATCATCGACGTTGCCTCGCTGAAAGCGCTGAAGTCGGTGCCCGTCGGACGTCTGCCGTGGGGCATCGCCGTAGTCCCGTGAGCTGATCGTGCGCGCAACCCACCCGCCCGACTTGCGCACCCGTCTGCTTGCCCTCACGCTCCTCGTGGCCATCGCGGCCGGGTCCGCAGTCGCCCGGGCGGACTCCGCGCTGCGCATCGGAGTGCTTAAATTCGGCACCGTGAGCTGGGTCATGGATGTCATCCGGCATCACGATCTCGATGAGGCGTACGGCATCGATATCGACGAGTTGGAGTTGGCGAGCAATCAGGCGACACTGGTGGCGCTGCAGGCGGGCCGCGTCGATTGCGTCGTATCGGACTGGCTGTGGGTCTCGCGCCAACGCGCCGCCGGCGCCGATTGGACGTTCTTCCCGTTTTCGACCGCCGTTGGCGCTCTTATCGCAGCGCGTGGCGCGCCGGTGCACGGGCTGGCCGACCTGCGCAACCGGCGGCTCGGTGTGGCCGGAAGTCCGCTCGACAAGAGCTGGGTGATCGTGCAGGCGCTGGCCCAGGAGCAGCACGTCGACCTCGCGCGTGATGCGTGGCTTTCATTCGGTGCGCCGCCGCTTCTCAATCAGGAGCTGCTGGCGGGCCGCCTCGATGCCGTGCTGACCTACTGGAACTTTGCTGCGCCATTGGAGAGCCGCGGCCTGCCGGTCCTCCTCTCGGTCGGCGACGCGTTGCGGCACCTCGGCTTCAAGACTCCGATCCCGCTCGTGGGCTATGTAGTGTCGGAGCGTTGGGCGCGGAAGCATCCGCGCGTGGTGACCGGCTTCGTGAGCGCCACGCGCGCGGCGGAGTCGATTCTGGCGACGTCCGATGCCGAATGGAACTGGCTCGGTCCCAGGACGGGCGCCCGCGATGCGGCTGAGCTCAAAGCGTTGCGCGATGCGTTCCGGGCCGGTATTCCGGCTCATTGGGGCCGGGACGAGCGGCGCGAAGCCGATGCGCTATATGCGCTCTTTGCCAAAGTCGGCGGCCAAGCGCTGGTCGGCTCGAGCCCGATGCTGCAGCCGGGCACGTTTCTCGACACCGTGAGTTACTGATGAGCCTCGCCACCGCCGCACAGCGCGCGTCTTCATGGGCGGTCGCATCTTCGCTGCTGCAGCGGATCGGCTCGGTGGCGCTATTCATCCTGGTCTGGCAGGTCGCGGCCGATGCGGTTCATAGCCGGCTGCTGCCTTCGGCCAGCACGGTGTTCGTGGCTCTGGTGCAAGAGTGCGCCCACGGTCCGCTCCTTTTCCATCTCGGCATCACGCTGGCGCGAGTCGCTGCCGCCTTCATCGTGGCGATGGTCATCGGCACGGCGATCGGAATCGTGATGGGCCGGTCCCGGACTGTGGATGCTCTGTTCGACAGTTGGCTCGTGCTGCTGCTCAACCTGCCGGCGCTCGTGATCATCGTCCTCGCCTACGTCTGGTTCGGGCTCACCGAGGCGGCGGCAATCGGTGCGGTGGCCGTCAACAAGATTCCCAACACCGCGGTGACGCTGCGCGAAGGCGCCCGCGCGCTCGACCGCAACTATTCGGACATGGCCGCGAGCTTCCACGTCGGCCGCTGGCGGACGCTGCGGCACGTGATCATGCCGCAGCTTTATCCGTACGTATTCGCGGCCGCGCGGTCCGGCCTGGCGCTCGTTTGGAAGATCGTGCTGATCGTCGAGCTGCTGGGACGAAGCAATGGCGTCGGCTTCGAGATCCAGCTCTATTTCCAGCAGTTCGACGTGACCCGCATACTGGCCTACAGCATCGCCTTCATGGTGGTCATTCAGCTGATCGAATGGGCCATCTTTCAGCCGCTGGAGCGGCGTGCCGGACGATGGCGCCAGTGATGCCGGCCCTGAGCGCGCAGATCCGCGAGAAGCGGTATGCACGTGCGCGCGGTGCGAAGCCTCACGTGGCTCTTGCGGGCCTGTCACTCGAGGTCGCCGCGGGCGAGTTCGTGGCCCTCGTCGGTCCATCGGGCTGCGGCAAGACGACCTTTCTCAACATCGTGGCCGGCCTCGACCCCGATTTTGGCGGCGAGGTTCGGCTTGCTCCGCGTCCCGACGGTCGGCCGGCGCGGGTGGGCTACGTCTTTCAGGAGCCTCGGCTCCTTCCGTGGCGGACGGTCTACGAGAACATCGCGCTGGTGCTGCCGCCGCATCGCGCGGAGGCCGTCGTCAACGACATGCTGACGGCAGTGGGTCTGCCCAAGGCGCAGGACCTCTATCCGCCGCAGCTGTCGGTCGGAATGAGCCGGCGCGTCGCCATTGCACGGGCATTTGCGATCCAGCCGGATCTGCTGCTCATGGATGAGCCTTTCGTGTCACTCGATCATGACACGGTGGAGCAGCTTCGCGACCTGCTTCTGAAGCTATGGCACGCGCGACCCACGACGGTGCTGTTCGTGACGCATGACATACGCGAGGCGCTGGTGCTCGCCGACCGATTGGTGCTGCTGTCCGGCGCGCCAGGCCATGTGGTTGCGGATGCGCCAGTGAGTCTGGCGCGCAACCTTCGCCACAGCGGTGCGGAGATCGAGAGGCTCCGCGAGGAGATCCTGCGCCGTCACCGGGAGCTGATTGGCGCCGCCGCCACGGCGACGCCCCTGGAGTGAGCGATGGAGGTCGGTTGTGGCATATTGCGTCGGACGAGGCGGTGAGGGGCGCGACGTTGGACCTCGAGACTGAGACCGCAGACCGAAGTGCGGGTGCACCGACTCCGCAGGCGCAGCCGCTCATCGTTGCGGGGTTGAGCCACGCATTCGGCAAGCGGGAGGCGCTGCGCGATGTGTCCTTCCAGCTCGAGCGCGGCGATCGCACGATGCTGCTCGGCCTGAATGGCGCCGGGAAGACAACCCTCTTTTCCCTGATCACCCGGCTTTACAACCATCGCAGCGGCTCGATCCGGATCTTCGGCTGGGAGATCAAGCAGAAGCCTTCGGAGGCGCTGGCCCGGCTCGGCGTCGTATTCCAGCTGCCGACCCTCGATCCTGACCTCTCGGTCGCGCAGAACCTCTTCTATCACGCCGCCCTGCACGGCCTGCCGCGCCGTGAGGCCGCCGCTCGTATCGAGCGCGAGATCGAGCGAGTCGGTCTGACCGATCGGATGCACGAGAAAGCGCGCACGTTGAGCGGTGGCCAACGGCGCCGCGTGGAGATCGCACGTGCCCTCATCCATCGGCCGAAGATGCTTCTCCTCGATGAGCCCACGGTCGGGCTGGATATCGCGAGCCGCCAGTTCCTGCTCGATCACGTGCGCATGCTGTGCCGCGAAGAAGGGCTCGCTGCGCTGTGGGCGACCCATCTGATCGACGAGGTCGACTCCGCCGCCCGCGTCATCGTGCTGCACCGGGGCAGGGTCCTCGCCGAAGGGCCGGTGCCGGAAGTGATTTCCCGGGAGAGCTCCGCGTCGATTCGCGAGGCGTTCGACAAGCTGACCGGCGAGCGCAGCCAATGAAGCCGGTTCACTATTACCGCTGTCTGCGCGGCATCGTGTGGCGTGAAGGTTTGCGCTTCCTCAACCAGCGCGGCCGATTCATCGCTGCCCTGGTGCGGCCGCTCGTGTGGCTGGTGATCTTCGCGGCCGGGTTCAGGTTCGTGCTCGGCGTCTCGATCATTCCGCCTTATCAGACCTACATTCCCTACGAGGAATACATCGCTCCCGGTCTGATCGGCATGATCCAACTGTTCCAGGCCATGCAGAGCACCTTGTCGATGGTGTGGGACCGGGAGATGGGCAGCATGCGCACGCTGCTCGTGAGCCCGCTGCCGCGCTGGTTCCTCCTCGTCTCGAAGATGGTCGCCACGGTGGCCGTGTCGGTCCTGCAGGCGTATGTCTTTCTCGGCATCGCCTATTTCTGGGGAATCCAACCGCCGCCGCTCGGCTACCTCACGGTGCTGCCGGCGTTGATCCTGTCGGGCATGATGCTGAGCGCGCTCGGCCTCTTCATCTCGTCGGCGATCCGCCAGCTCGAGAATTTCGCCGGCGTCATGAATTTCGTGATCTTCCCCATGTTCTTTGCCTCTTCCGCGCTCTATCCCCTCTGGACGGTGCGCGAGGCGAATCGGAAGCTCTACGAGATCTGCATGGTCAACCCGTTCACGCATGCGGTCGAGCTGGTCCGCTTCGCGCTCTACGGCCAATTCAATCTGGAAGCCTGCGCCGTCGTGGTCGGGGCGCTCATCGTCTTCATGGCATTGGCGATCCTCGGCTACGACCCGGGGCGAGGGCTCATGGTCCGCCGGGCAGGCGCCGAATGATCCTGCGCCCATCGGTTCCCGGTCAGAATTTGTAGACACCCTGCACCGCGACCTCGGTCTGGTTGTCGCTGAACCGTGCGACCGGTGTTGTCGATTTGACGAAAGTCGACTCAGTCGAGGTGTCGTAGCGACCCTCGAGCCGCAGCTCGAAGCTCGCCGCCGGATCGTAGCCGAGGGTCACGGTGCCCTCCTTCAGGTCCTGCCGCGTGCCGGTGAGCAGGGTGGTGCCGTCCTTGTCGTCCAGGTATTCTGCGCGCACCGAAAGGCGCCACTCGCTGCTCAGCTGATAGTTCACATAGCCGGCGAGGCCCTCCCAATCGCCGCCGGTGAGGCCCGCCGGCGTCGCGCCGCCGGTTTCCTGTTTGCCCCAGTCATAGCTCACGACGAATGAGAGCGCAGCGGTCGCATTGAATGTCGCGACTGTGTCGATGAGGGTGCGCTCCGCCGCGTATACCGGGTCCTTACCGGCGTAGAGCTGTGCTGTGATCGAGAAAAGCTTATTGGGAGTGAGTGCGATGCCGAGCTCGCCGGTTTTCGAGCCGTAGTTGATCTTCGTGTAGTTCCAACCATTGTTGATCCCTGCGGTCACGCTGACCGTGTCGGTGATCGCGTAGGTCGCGCGCACGCCCGTGTGAGTCAAGGGCTCCCCGAAGAAGAGGAGCGAGCGCGAGAAATTGGTATTGCCGGTGGGTGCGATGACCTCGGCGCCGGCCAACGTGGTGAATTTGCCTGCCTGCAGGGTCACGGGGCCGGTGACGTACTGCGCGAATCCCTGCAGGACATCGAACGAGTGGTCACTGGCGCCGGCACTCTCGGCGGCATCGACGATCTTCGCATCCTCGCCGGCGATCACGCTCACCACGGCGCCGAACCCGGATTTCGGCTGGTAGGCGAGCTGCAATGCGGCCTGATCGAGCTGGAAGGTGTCGCGCGAGGTATCGAACTGATGGTACGTGTTGGTGCCCGAGGACTCGTAGTAGGAGGCTGCCAAATAGCCCGACGCGGTGATTCCGGAGCTGGCCAGTACCTGCGACAGGGTGGAGGCGGGTGAGTCTGCGGCCGGCGCACCGGTGGATGCGGCGCCGGCGGCGGCGGCGAGCGCCGCGACTTGGATTCGCTGCAACAAAGGCTTCTGCATGGGAGCCCCTCTGAATGGACCGAGAGATTTCGGTGGGCGGGCTGCGCAAGCACCGGCTATGCCAAGTGAGTTTCCCGTTAAAATTCATATGGTTATAAGGTGAGGGAGCGCTGAGCCGACGGTCAGTGCACCGGCACGGTGCGAACCGGCCGTGGTGCATACCATTCGGGTGCGCCGCGGGACGGGCGGCGCGATGGACCTTCTCGGACGAGCGCCCAAGCCGGTGGGGATGTCATACTTTCCGTTCGACGTCAGTCCCGTCCGACACGCTTTTCAGACACGACAAATGAATGACGCTGCCAAAATCCTTCCGGATTTCATCAGAGCAGAGCTTCCGGTATGTCGCTCGATGGCGACAGAGGGCTCTGTTTGTGCCGCGAAAGCCGGGCGCGGCACGCCAGGATGTTTGGCCTGAAGCGCCCGGGGAGCCCTGGTGTTACCGCTTGATCGAGCACAACTGGCCGCCGCCACACTGGCGCTCCTTCTGCTGACGTCTGCAATCGGTCAGACGGCGAGCACCCCGCAACAGGCGGCACCGCCGGCATTCACCTTTGCCACGGTCCAACGCCTGGCGCAGGAGCGCGCTGCGCGTCCTTACCATATTCGCTCGACGCCGTTACCGCGGGCGCTGGCGACGCTCAACTACCGGCAGTACGGCGAAATCAACTTCAAGTCGACGGCCTCTTTGTGGCACGGCCAGTCGATGTTCGAAGTGCAATTTTTCCATCGTGGGTTCAATTTCGACCGACGGGTCAATATCTACGAAGTGCTGCCCTCAGGCGTGCGGCCCGTGGTGTACAGCCCTTCGATGTTCCAGTTCGGGCCGGACGTGCCGCGAGTCGCACTCCCGAACGATCTCGGCTTCGCCGGCCTGCGCGTGCACTTTCCCCTCAACACACCAGGCTACAAGGACGAGGTGCTCGCCTTTCTCGGCGCCTCCTATTTCCGGGCACTGGGCCGCAACGAAGGCTATGGCGTCTCGGCGCGGGGACTCGCCATCGATGCTGCTACTACGGCTGGAGAGGAATTCCCGTATTTCACTGATTTCTGGCTGGTCCGCCCGGAGCCCAACCAGCGGACCCTGACCATCTACGCGATCATCGACAGTCCGAGCGTCGCCGGAGCTTATGAATTCGACGTGCGGCCAGGCACCGTGACTCAGGTGCAGGTGACGGCAGAGCTTTACCCGCGCCAGGCAATCGACAAGCTTGGTATCGCGCCACTGACGTCCATGTATCTCTACGGAGAGAGCTCAGAAGGGCGTCCATTCGATGACTGGCGACCGGAGGTGCACGACAGCGATGGCCTGATGATGCAGACCGGTACGGGCGAATGGCTGTGGCGGCCCCTGGACAATCCCGACAAGCTTCAGGTCAATCGTTACATGGATCAGAACCCCAAGGGATTTGGGCTCATTCAGCGTGACCGCAATTTCGCCGACTACCAGGACCCCGATTCCCAATACGAGCGGCGGCCGAGTTACTGGATCCAGCCACTCGGTAGCTGGGGTAAGGGAGGAATCGAGCTGGTCGAGATTCCGAGCGACGAGGAAATCCACCAGAACATCGATGCTTACTGGGTGCCGAGCGGTCCCGTCGTGCCGCGCACACCGATCCGCTTCTCCTATCTGATGTCGGCCTATCAGAGCTCGGAGGACCGCTGGCCGCCCGGCGGCAAGGTGATCGCCACGCGCTTCGGACCCGTGAAGAACGGCGCGACCTCGGTATCAGGCATGCGACTTGTTCTTATCGATTTCACCGGCGGCGATCTCGACTCTCTCTTGCCATCGCAGCCGGTGCATGCGGACGTATCGGCGGACGGCGGTACAATCACTCGTGTCACCGTACAGCGACTCCCCGAGAACGGGGTCTGGCGCGTGGCACTGCAGGTGAAACCCGCAAGCGATCAGCCAGTCGATTTAAGATGTTATCTCGATCTTTATGGCGAAGCCTTGACTGAGACGTGGACTTACCAGTGGATACCGACGGGAAGCTAGCGCTCGACGCCGGGCGCCGGCTTCGACGCACGGCGCGTTGGCGCCGGGCGGTATTCTTTGCCCTGACGCTGCTCACGGCTGCAGCGGCTACTGCGATGATGGGCGACATTCTCGCCGCGAATGGCTTGACCGGTCTGAAGCGGGCCGGCCTCGTACTGTTCTACATCCTTTTCGTCTGGATTACCGGTGCCTTCTGGACCGCATTCGCCGGACTCATCGTCCGCTGGCGCGGGGGTGACCGGGCGGCGCTCAATCCTGAAGAACTGGCTGGCCGGCCACTGGCCGGCCGTACCGCCGTCGTCATGCCGATTTACAACGAGGACACGACAAGAGTCATCGCCGGCCTCGATGTCATCTGGTCCTCACTGTCGCGTCTGCCGGAGCAGGCCGCCTTCGATCTCTTCATTCTTTCCGACACGCGCAAGCTCGAGATCGCTGCAGCGGAAGAGGTGGCGTGGCATCAGCTCACCGCGCGCCATCACGCCCGTGGGCGCATCTTCTATCGGCGGCGGGCGGAGAACGCGGGCCGCAAGGCCGGCAACATTGCCGATTTCGTGCGCGCGTGGGGCGGCGCTTACGACTACGCCATCGTTCTCGATGCCGACAGCATCATGTCGGGTGAGGCGCTGGTGAAGCTCGCGAGACTCATGGATGCGCACCCGCAGGCCGGCATCATCCAGGCATTGCCCATCCCGGCAGGGCGCGAGACGCTGTTTGCCCGCCTCATCCAGTTTGCCGCGCGGCTCTCGAGCCCCATGCTCGCGAGCGGGCTCGCCTGGTGGCAGCTCGGAGAGGGCAATTACTGGGGGCACAACGCCATCCTGCGGCTCAAGGCGTTCGCCGAGTTCTGCGATCTGCCGCGGCTGCCCGGCGCGCCGCCGCTCGGCGGCGAGATCCTGAGCCACGATTTCGTGGAGGCGGCCTTCATGCGCCGCGCTGGGCTGCAGGTCTGGCTGGTGCCGGACGACAGCGGCAGCTGGGAAGAGGTCCCCTCGAACATCATCGACTACGCCGCGCGCGACCGCCGCTGGGCGCAGGGCAATCTGCAGCACCTGGGTCTGCTTCCCATGCGCGGATTGCACTGGCTGAGCCGGGTGCACCTTCTCACCGGCGTCCTCTCTTATGCGAGCTCGCCGCTGTGGCTCCTCGTGTTGCTCTTGAGCTCCACCGTCGTGATTCTGGATGCGATCCACGGCTATCAGTACTTCAAGCCCGGCTCATATGCGCTGTTTCCAACCTGGCCGCAATACCGCGACAAGGAGATCATCGCGCTGTTGTCGATCACCGTGGCGGTGCTCTTCCTGCCGAAGTTCTTCGGCGCGCTGCTCGCCCTGAAGGACGAGCGGCTGCGCCGTGGGTTCGGCGGCGGCCCGCGCCTCCTCATGAGCCTCGGAATCGAGCAGCTCTTCAGCATCGTGATGGCGCCTGCGATGATGCTCTTCCACACGACCTTCGTCGTCACTACCCTCCTCGGCAAGCCGGTGGTGTGGCACGCGCAGGAGCGTGGCGACCGCGGCATCGGCGTGCTCGAGGCGCTCATGCGCCACAAGTGGCACGTCGCGATCGGTCTCGCCTGGGGAGCGGTGATTCTCATGTTCGCTCCGCGATACATCTGGTGGTTGCTGCCGGTGCTCGCAGGGATGGTGCTTGCGGTGCCACTCACGGTCATCACCAGCCGCACCGGTGCAGGTCTTTGGCTGCGCAAGCATCGCCTGCTGCTCACACCGGAAGAGAGCGAACCGCCGGCGGAGTTGGCTGCGCTGCAGGCGCATCTCTCGCCGGGCGCCGGCCCTGTCAGTACAACCGATGTTGGCACTTCCGATCCGCCGCTCACCTTGCCGGAGCGGGTGCCGTTGTCGATGCAGGCGCAGCCGCCGCGCTACCTGACCCCCAGGGACGCGCTGAGAATGAGGCGCTGGCGCAGCGTGAACTCCGCTCCCTGATCCCTGCCGCTGCGCTCGTGTAAACTCGATCTCCAGCTGGCTAAGCCAAGCGGCGAGGAGATACACGTGCTCGAGCATCTCGACCGGCTGGTACCGGACCCCATCCTCGGTGTCATGGCGGCTTTCCGCGCCGACACCGATCCGCGCAAGGTGGACCTGGGGGTCGGCGTATTCCGCGATGATGCCGGCGAGACCCCGGTCCTGAGAGCTGTCCGGGAAGCGGAGCAGGAGATGCTCGCACGGCAGACGACAAAAACTTATGTTTCGGCGGTCGGCAACGCCGGGTTCAATGAGGCGATGGAGCGGATGCTGCTGGGACAGCAGCACGCCGCGCTGGCGTCGGGTCGATTGCGCACTATCCAGGCGCCGGGCGGGTGCGGCGCGCTCAGGTTGGGCGCGGAGCTCATCCGTACGGCTGCGGCCGATGCCGTCGTCCACGTAAGCACACCCACGTGGGCCAATCACGTACCGTTGCTTTCCAACTGCGGCCTGAAGCTCGAGCGTTATCCTTACTTCAATCCTGCGACCGGCGGCGTCGACTTCGAGGGCATGCTGGGTGCAATCGACCGCCTGCCTCCACGCTCCGTGGTGCTCCTGCATGCCTCCTGTCACAACCCGACGGGCGCGGATCTCGACGACGCGCAGTGGCGCGAGCTGTTGGGCATCGTACGGCGCCGCTCGCTCCTGCCGTTCATCGACATCGCCTATCAGGGTCTCGGCAGAGGTGCCGCGGAGGATGCCTATGGGCCTCGCCTCTTCTGCACGGAGCTCCCCGAGGTGCTGATCGCTGCTTCCTGCTCAAAGAACTTCGGACTCTACCGTGAGCGCACCGGCGCACTGCATGTGTTGAGTGCGACGCCGGCAGCCGCAGATGCCGCCATCAGTCAGCTCGCGCGCATCGCGCGCGGCCTCTACTCCATGCCGCCGGATCACGGCGCCGCCATCGTGCACGGCATCCTCACCAGTGAGCGGTTGCGCAAGTCATGGGAGGATGAGGTCGAGGCGATGCGCCTGCGGATCGTGCGGCTGCGCAACGCGGCCGTGGAGGCGCTGGCCGTCGCGTGTCCGCGTAAGGACTTCGGTTACCTCACGCGCCAGCGGGGGATGTTCTCCTATCTGGGTGTCAGCCCGCAGGCGGTGCGCGAACTGCGGGAGCGGCATCATGTCTACATGATGGACGACAGCCGGATCAACGTTCTCGGGCTGCGGATGGACAACATCGGATATTTCGCCGAGGCGGTGGGCAGGGTCGTCGCGCAGGGGTCGGTGCCGTGACTCGAATGACGCTTCCCTCCCTCGGCCGCTGCCGGTGCGGAGAGGTTCAGTTTCGAATCAGCGCTCCTGCGCTCCTGACGATGGCCTGCCACTGCAGGGGCTGTCAGAGAATGAGCGCCAGCGCCTTCTCGCTGAGCGTGGCCGTGCCGGCGGCAGGATTCGAAGTCACCGGCGGGGAGCCCGTGCTCGGCGGAATGCGCAATCCCGAGCTGCGGCACTTCTGCTGCCCCACATGCATGAGTTGGATGTTCACCCGCTTTCTGCCGGAGTTCGTGAACGTGCGGGTCACCATGCTCGATGATCCCTCCTGGTTTTCACCTTTTGTCGAGACGTGGACCAGAACGAAGTTACCGTGGGTGACGCTACCAGCCGTGCACAGTTATGAGGAGTTTCCTCCAATGGAGGAATTCCCGAGGCTCGTTGCGGAGTTCGCAAGAGCGCCATCCGGCTGATCTCGCGCCGGGAGGGGAGCGGACTGGGCCCTGAGCGAGCGGCGGCCCATTCCTAGTACGTACCCGCATGGGATGATCCGGTTCAGGGCGGCGTCCCGCCGGACATCTTCACGCTCAAGAATTAGACCCAGGTCGCACAGCTGGGGCTGTAGGCGCACAATTGCCTTGCCGGTGCGCGCGAACCAACAAGACGATCAACAACCACCACACCCTTGAGGGAGGTTCCGTTTATGGGAATCAAGACATGGTCACGCCGGGCTCTGCTCGGCGCGGGACTGCTGCTGCTGAGCAGCACTCTCCCGACCCACGCTTCACCACCCAACGCCAAACTCTTCGATTGCGACGAGCAGTCGGGAATCCTGTGTGCGGAGGCGCGCGAAAATCCTGGAGACGGCTATTACGTGGGCCACGACGAGCCCTCGCTGCTTTTCTATTCCAACGAGCCGGGGTCGGGCTCCAGCCAGGTCTACCGATTGAGGCTGCCGAAGGATCCGCCGGCGGTTCCCAAGCAGAATGGCACCGGAGGAACATGGAATTTCCAGCTGCATCCGGCCTTCTGGTTCGGGATGGCGGTATGTGACGATCAGGGCGATCCCAACCCGGGTGGCTCTCCCAGTGCCGGCCCGAACATACCGTGCGCTGCTGATTCCGACAGTAATATCTACACCGATGCGAATCCGGCTTCGTCCCACTACATCGGCAAGCATCCCGGAACGGCGTTCATGGAGATGCAGTTCTACCCGCCGGGGTGGGTGAATACCAACGGGACCGCGACGCAATGGGACGCGGCGCTGAACATAGACACTTTCGACGATAACGCGAACACCGGACAAAACAACAATCTCGCCTGCCAACAGAAGGTCAGCACCGAGTACGTCAATTTCGCCTTCATCCAGAAGGATGGCAGGCCGTTCCCGGCCGGCTCACCGAGCCCGCTCGGGCCGGTGGTTTCGACGAACCGCGAAACACTCTTCATGAATCCGGGTGATGAGCTGGTGGTGACGCTCACCGACACCGCGCATGGGCTGAAGATCACCGTACGGGATCTCACCACCCATGAGAGCGGCTTCATGGTGGCCAGTGCCAAGAACGGATTCGCCTCGGTGCGGTGGGACCCCAACGGAACCAACTGCGCCTTCGCTACTCACAACATCCCGCATGACTTTCATCCCACCTATGCGACGTCCAGTGAGCGCACGCGGGTGCCTGGGGCGGCGCATTCTTATAACATCGCGTTCTCCGATGAGATTGGACACTTCGAGTATTGCAGCTCGGTACCGAAGGGCGTCGGTCCGTGCGCCTCGGACGCGGCGGGTGATCCGCCGTCGCCGACCGCCGACGACAATTTCTGCATCGGTCGCCGGCTCATTCCGCCGGGGCTCGTCCAGATCGGGGGCTGCGTCGATTCCGACACGGACTTCGACGGCGTTCCGTATCGGAACAACACCTGGCCGGGCTCATTCCAGGATCCGGTCCTCGACGCGCAGTTCCATGCCGAGCCGATACTCTTCTCGAGCCCACTGTTCACCGACAGGACGGGTCACAAGGAGAACTTCAGCCGCGTGGCTTTCGAGTCCGACATGCCGCGCATCGAGTCCGGCACCGTTCCGCCGTGCCAGCGGCACCTGACCAACCCGTCGGATCCGCACCCGGGCGCGGGCTGCGTCAACCCGCCGGTCGGCGCGGATTTCTACCCGATCTACAGCCTGCGGTTCGATGAGAGCAATGGTTGTGTATGGCAGGAGAGCGGCCCGTTCTCGCCAGCAACGTTCTACGCCTTCGGCCGCAAGTCGCAGACGGAGTACGGCACCAAGCCCCTGGCTCTCACCTATCCGGCGAGCAACGGTCGGCCGCGGCAGATCCTCGAGGACTTTCGCCGAGTGGTGCCGTTCAATCCGTGCCCGGCATTTGAGGATGACGATCGGGATTAGCCGTAGCCGAACGGTTCGGGAAGCAGAGAGGGCGGGGAATCCCGCCCTTTCTGTTCAGATTTCGATCAGGCCGTCGGAAAGCTCACTGACATCGTTGGGATCCGGCGGATAGTGCTCGGCCATGGCGGCACCGCAGGCGCCGATCGCCGCCACGAAACCGTCCACCACCTTCCCGCGGCGCACGTGGCTCACGAAGAGCTCGATGATGCCCTGCCAGTGGGCTTCACCCAGCTTCTCGTGGATCCCTTTGTCCGCGACGATCTCGACGTAGCGCTCGGCAAGGGAAACGAAGAACAGCACCCCGGAGTGATGCGAGGTGAGCTGCACGCCTTGCTGATAGAACTGTGCCCGCGCGAGTCCGCCGGCCCGTGAGTGTTTCACCCGCTTCGGAACGAGAGCCAGATGTAATGCCGGCACCGATAGGAGCAGTACCGCCAGAGCGATGAAGATGAGCAGCTGCAGCTGGTAGACGTGCACCCAGCGAAGGGAGTCGCCAAGGAGCAGACACACGCCCGGAAAAAGCAGGGCGATGATTGCCGACCAGAGGAGAGGCAGGACGACGTAGTGGTCGCTGGCGTGTGCCACGACGGCCACGAACTCGCCGCTCGTGTTCTTTTCCGCCGCATGGATCGCTGCGGTGATCCGGGCCCTATCCTCTGGGGAGAAGTGGATCATGGCATCACCAGCCCCCCGAGGCGCCGCCGCCTCCAAAGGATCCGCCGCCGCCGGAGAATCCACCTCCACCACCAAAGCCGCCACCGCCGAAGCCTCCACCGCCGCCCCAGCCGCCGCCGCGGCCCCGACCTCCGCTCAGCATGCCGAGAAGGAGCCAGGCCAGCCAGCCGCTTCGCGAGCCCACGGGACCGCCCCGCCCACGGCCCAGTATGGCGCGCAGCAGCGGCAGCAAAACGAAAACGACGATGAGGAACATCAGGAATCCGGTCCCGCCCTGGTCCCGTACCTGTTGTCGCGAGGCAGCGAGCTGATGGCCGCCAAGCACCGAGAGGATCGCGTCGGTGCCGGCGGTGATGCCGCCTGCGTAGTCACCTTTGCGGAAATGCGGAGCCATCACATCGTGAATGATCAGCACGCTTTGCGCGTCGGTGAGAGTGCCTTCGAGGCCATACCCCACGTCGATGCGCATCTGCCTCTCACCCGCATCCACGATCAGCAGCACGCCGTTGTTCTTGCCCTTCTGGCCGATGCCCCAATGACGGCCGAGCTGATAGCCGTAGTAGTCGATGGGGTAGCCATTGAGGGTTGGAAGCGTGACCACCACGAGCTGCGTACCATTTGCCTGAGAGTAGGCCGCGAGCTTCTGTGAGAGCTGATCGGAAACGTCCTGAGGCAGGAGGTGCGCCTCGTCCACGACGGGGCCGGTCAGTGCGGGAAACGGCGGCATGCCGGCGTCGAGTGACTTCTGCGCAGCGGAGGCGGAGCGTACGGCGAGCGCCGCTGCAGAAATAACTGCCAGATAGAGTACCGAGCGCAGCAACCACTCCGGCCACCCTGGCCATCGTGCCCTTCGGGCGGCGCCGCCTCTCGGCCTCGCGTTCACGGCGGACACGATCGCTTCACGAACGCCACGGCTTTGCGCGTCCCGGCTCAGCCGAGCTCTAGAACTTCACCGCGGGCGCCTGCTGCGCCTGCTCCGAGATCGTGAAATTCTGCAGGGGCTGGTAGCTGCCATAGAAGGCCGAGTGGTACCAACGGCCGGGGATGGTGGCGAGCTCGGTATCGTATTGCTGCACCGCCAGGATGTAGTCGCGGCGCGCCACGGCGATCCTGTTCTCGGTTCCCTCGAGCTGCGCCTGCAGGGCGAGGAAATTCTGGTTGGCCTTGAGGTTGGGATAGTTCTCGGTCACCACCATGAGCCGTGACAGGGCGCCACTCAGGGTCGCCTGGTTCTGCTCGAACGTCTGAAACGCCTTCGGGTTGGTCAGGATGTCCGACGGAATGCGGGTTTGCGTGACTTTCGCCCTGGCTTCGGTGACGGCCTCCAGAACGCTGGCCTCATGGGCCGCGTACCCCTTGACGGTCGCCACCAGGTTCGGAATCAGGTCGGTGCGCCGCTGGTACTCGTTCAGCACCTGGCTCCAGGCGGCATCGGCCTGCTGCTTGTAGGTCGGGATGTTATTGATGCCGCAGCCGCTGAGCAGCAGCAGGATGCCGACCAGGGCGACCCACTCGGCGCGCTTGAACTGACGACGCTGTTCGGACATGTGACGCCTCTCGATGTGCCTCTAGCGTGGCTGAGGCACATGATAGCAGTCCGCAGCACTGCCGTTAGCCGCCGAAAAGCGTATCCATGGTCACGTATTGGGGAATCATGTGTCTTCTTGACTATGGCAAGCCGTGAATCCGAATCCGTCAGCGACCTGATCACCGCCGCTCGAGGGGGTGACGTTGCGGCCTACGGCAGGCTCGTTCAGGCGACGCAGGCGATGGCGTTGGGCGCCGCGCTGAACGTGCTGCGCGAGCCGGCGGGCGCCGAAGATGCTGTTCAGGAGGCCTATCTTCGCGCTTACCGGACGCTGCGGGATCTGGAGGATCCGGCTGCTTTCCGGGGCTGGCTGCGCCGCATCGTAATTACCGTTGCGCTAAACCTTCGGCGCACCCGTCGGGTCACGCTGCTCAGCTTGGAGGAGGTCTCGGGCGTGCCGGTGCTCGACGAGACCGAGAGACGATGGTCCGATCTGCAACGGCAGCGCCTGGCCACCGCCCTGCTCGCACTGGACGCGGAGGAACGACGTATCTGCGACAGGCGGTACCACGGCGGCTGGTCGCTTGCCCGCCTCGCGGAGGCTGCCGGAACGACCGAGGCGGCGATGCGCAAACGCCTGCAACGCATTCGCGACAGGCTGCGCCAAATCATCGAAGGCGAGGAGATCGAAATGATGAAAGTGCGTGGAGTTGATCCGGTAGACATGGGAACCCACCTCCCCGGCAAGATAGTCGAGCTCCTCGCCAGGCCGCGCCTGACTGACATACCGGAAAACCCGGTTGGTCGGATGCTTGAACAGCTGCGCGAGATCTACCCGGAGTCCATCGACCAACCGTTGCCGGAAATGGTGGATCTCACGCAGGCGCAGGAGATCACGAGAGACGCGATGTACGTGCAGGCCAGCGAGTTGCACCGCGTCGATGCGGACAGGATCCTGCGGTATGACCTGACGCTACCCATGCTGCTCTCCGTCCATTACGAAGGGCGCCCGATCCGAATGTGCTCGTCCGGCAAGGTATATCGGGTGTGCCAGGCCGATGGCACGCATCTGGAGGCATTCCATCAGTTCGAGGCGCTGTGGCTCGACGAGCAGAAAAAGCTCGATCCGTGGCAGCTGACCGGACGCGTTCTGCAGTCAGTGGATCGGACGCTGTCCGGCCGTTCAGTCAAGATCATGCCCGTTCAGTATCCGATGTGCTCGCGCGCCTGGGAGCTTGGGGTCGAGGAGAGCGGAGAGTGGGTCGAGGTGCTGGCCTGGGGAGTCTTCACCGATCGGATCGTAAGCCATCTCGGCGGCGATCCGCAGCGCCATGTCGCCATGGGTGTCGGTTACGGCCTGGAGCGGTTCGCGATGCTCCGCTACGGCATCGACGACATCCGTAAGGTCGATGTCGCCCGGGTCGCCTGAGAATCATCTGCCTGATGGGTGATCATTGACGTCCCTTCTGATGTGATCCCGTCAGGCCGGCGGTGCGCCGAGCGGAGCCAATGTGGACAGATAACTCAGCGCTGCGAGCAGGGCGATGAAGTATGCGGTTAGCCCAAGGTTGGGTGGCGCTTCGGCTGACGGGGTCTTGGTATAAGCACGATAGATTGCGGCGCCGGCTACCAACAGCAGGATGAGCTGAGAGAAGCAGGCGGCGAGGAGAAGCGCCGCGAGCGCGATGCCGATGCACCCGGCGCGGCCGATGGCCTCGATGGCCTGTCCGCCGTCCAGCCGCCAGACGGGGATCAGGTTCAGGAGGTTGATGAAGGCCGAGAAGCTCGCGAGGGCGATCCACAGACGGTCCTGCGTCTGCAGCCAGATCAGCGCACACACCGCCGCCGCAATAGCGCCGGCGAGCGGCCCGGCGAGACTCACGAGCGAGCGCGTCTCGGCGCTGATGCTTGCGGCGTTCCAGCGTACATAGGCACCGAAGCCGGGAATGAACATGGGAAGGTTGGCTGCCAGGTCGCGCCTGCGCAGCTCGATGTAATGGCCTAGCTCGTGGGCCAGGACGAGCACGGCAAATCCGACACCGAAGCTCGCTCCGTAGAGACCCCAGTAAAGGCCGGCGAAGCTCACGAAGCTCAGCAGGAACGGAAGCTTCAGTAGCGAGAGGAAGAGCTTCGCTTTGACCAGCAGCAGCGCGAGGGGCGCCAGCGGGCCTAACTTGCGCGCCCATGCAGGCCGGTCGCTGCCCACCACGCTCTTGGCGCCGTCTTGGGCCAGCTCGGCCACCCTGGAGCGCACCCACGCCGCCTGGGAGGAGTCGGCGGGGAGCAGCTCGAGCGCGGCTTGCCAGGCCGCCCGTGCGGCGGCCGGCTCGTTCCGTTGCGCATGGCCGCGTGCACTGGTCGCGAGGTCCTCGAGTCTGCGGGCGTGCGCCAACCCCTGGCACTGAGTGCAGATGAGACTGCCAGGCGCCAGGGCCGCGCCGCAACGACCACAGTTGTCGGGTGCCGTTAGGACAGACAAGGCCTATCCACTTCCGGTGGCCGCTGCGACCGCCACGCTGTAGGGCCCGGATATCTTCGCCCATCGGCTGGCGGTGAATTGCCAGGCGAAGCGCAGACCCACGAAGAGGATGATGAGTCCGAGGAGGCCGTTCACCGGGTCCTGCAGCTCGAGAATCGGTGAGGCGATGCCGACCCATGCCAGTGTGGCAATGGCCTTGCCGTAGCCGACATGGGCCCGAGGCCGCACGACGGCTTCGCCCGATTGTCCCTGAGCCCGGTGCTGCGCGGCGGTTTCTGCCGATTGCCCTTGCGCCTGGTGCTGTCGGCTTTGCTCGATCGCAATCGGCACGGCGGACATCGATACGGCGAGATACGTGAGCAGTACCGCCACGATCTGATAACGGCGGCCACCGGCGCCACGCGATCCCAGGTGCATCGCCTTGCCGACGAGGTAACCCACCGCCACGGATGCCCAACCGATCACGAGACCAGTACGGAGCGCGAAGATCACGTACAGCGCAAGTCCGACCAGGGCACCCGCGATACCCAACGCGAGCGCCCGTATGAACGCTGCATGCGTGTCCTGGGGGATCTGGGCGCGGATCTTCTCCGCGCAGCCCGGACAGACCGGCGCTCCTTTGACCTGAAAGTAGGAGCCCCCGATCGCTTCCTTGCACGCGGCGCACTTCAGGGCGGGTGTGTCGGCCGTGTACTCGGCCGTCGCGAACTGCGGTGTTTGAGACTCCCCGGATTTCAGCATGGTTCCCCCAACAGGCCCGTGGCGTTGTTTCCCGCCGCTGAGGGCAATTTATCGTAGAAGCGGGCCGACAGGGAGGCCAATGCCGAGGCGCAGGGCTCGGAGACCTTCAGGGCGAGCAGTCCATCTGCGCGCGTGTGGCCCAGATTGATCGCTGCGACCGGCTTACCTGCCTGCGCGGCCGCCTCTACGAAGCGATAGCCGGAATACACCATGAGCGAGGAGCCAACCACGAGCACGGCGTCGGCTCGCCCGAGGCTCTGCATCGCCGTTGCGACCCGTTCGCGAGGGACGCTCTCGCCAAAGAATACGACGTCGGGTTTCAACACTCCGCCGCAGCGAGAGCAGGATGGCACGGTGAATTCGTCGAAGGGCAGCCCATCGATGTCAGCATCGCCATCGGGGGCTGCCGCTCCTTCCAGTCGGCCCCAGGCAGAATTGGACCGCAGCAGCTCTTCCTGCAGTTCCTGCCGAGGCAGGAGGTCATAACAATCCATACATCGAACCCGGTCGAGGCGCCCGTGTAGATCCAGCACCTTTGTGCTCCCGGCAGCCTGATGCAAGCCGTCGACGTTCTGTGTGACCAGCAGCTCCACACGATTCTGCCGCTCGAATCTCACCAGAGCGTCGTGCGCTCCGTTGGGAGATGCCCGACGGAAGCGCTGCCAGCCGACGAGGCTGCGTGCCCAGTAGCGTTGGCGGACGGCTGCACTGCCCATGAAAGCCTGAAAGCCGACCGGGGGCGAGCGCTTCCAGTTGCCCGTCCGATCCCGGTAGTCCGGGATGCCTGAATCCGTGCTGCAGCCGGCCCCGGTCAGGACGAAAAGCCTGCGGTGTCGGGCGATGAAGTCGTGGAGGGCGGACATCGGGTGGATCCTAGGCCGCACTATCTTCGCCGACAGCGTCCGGCTCGAATACGAACTCATAGGTGGCGCTGCGGTGCGTTCCCGAGCGAACCCACGAGGCGCGCTGTCGATCGACGGTGAGGAACCACGATTGTCGTTGGCGCACGCCGCCCATGCCTGAGAAGGCGCTACAGTCGAGCACTGCCCCGCAACCGCCGTGGTCGGGATCGCGGACCGATGCGTAGCGGATGATCTTCGTTTCCGCTCTACGGGCGCTTCGGGCCAGAGCCTGACAGACGCCGTAGTCCTCCGGATCGCCCCACATCTCTGCATCGCGCACGAATGGCGCTTTCCGCAGATCGATACTCGCCCCGCGTGCCACCGCTAGAAAGACAGTATGGGGTACACCATCGAGTCGCGTGAGGCCGTGGCTGTCGCGCGCAAAGCGCCAGCGCCAGTAACCCAACTCGGCGCAACTCGTGCGCACGGCCTCCGCGCCGTACCAGACACCGGAATCGTCGTAACTGCGGAAACGCGAGCCGCGCCAGGACGGCGGATAGCGGAAGGGTGTGTAGAGGAGATAGTCGAGGCCGGCGCAGGGGGAGGGCAAGGGAGGCTTCGAGGCCTCGAGCACCGACTCCAGAATCTCGTGCTCAGCGATGCTGTCGACCAGCGTGCGGGTCGCGACGACGTGCTGCGCCTCGACAGCGCGCCAGAGCGTCAGCTCGCAGGCCTTCGACTCAGATGCGACCGCGGGAGGCGTCCAGGTACTGGACGACATGGAAGAGTCCTTCAGCCGTGAGAATCCGTTGTGCCGGCTCCGCCCCCAATGCCTCATTCGCCGAGTGCAGCCAGTCACGCATGGTCTGCGCCTTCCCGCCCGTGATGGCCGCAAGGGAGCGGTACAGGCGCACGAACGCTGCCGCGAGCTCCCAGGCCTTGCTGTCTTCGGGCAGGAGCCACGTTCCGGCGGCCAGACGCGAGGTGGTCGCGGCGCTCAGACCCAGCACTTTGGCGAGCTGTGCCTGGCGGACGTCCAATTGCTCGGCCGCGCGTACGGTCGCCTTGGACAGAACCGACGGGGCGCTCTGGGCCTTGGCAGCGGGCAGCGACATGGAACTTTCTCCAATTTCAGAAGAAAGGATATGCCATGTTTCATTCAATAGCAAATCAGGGACGGCGTGCCGCGCCCGAGCGGCGTTCACTCCGGTATCACCAGCGTGTGCGTCGACTTGACCTCCTCCATGACGAAGTACGTATGGGTCTGCTGCACGCCGCGGACGGAGGCAATGGTATCGCCCAGCAGCGTTCGGTAGGCCTCCATGTCCTCGACACGCACCTTGAGGAGATAGTCGAAGCCGCCGGCAACCATGTGGCATTCCATGATCTCGTCGTGCGCCCGTACGACCTCCTTGAAGTGCTCGAAGGCCTCCGGAGTCGTGCGGTCGAGCGAGACCTCCACATACGCCAAAAGGCCAAGTCCGAGCTTCAGGGCATTGAGGCGGGCGAAGTAGCCGTCGATGAAGCCCCCCGCCTCGAGCCGCCGCACCCGCTCCAGGGTCGGGGTGACCGTCAGATTGACCTCGCGCGCGAGCTTGGAGATCGGCATGCGCCCGTCCTGCTGAAGCCGTACCAAAAGGCGGCGATCTATCCGATCGAGATGCCGGTCAAGCGACCGGTCCGCAGTTGGGGTCTTGTGCTGTCGGGGGGGCTTTTGGGGTAGCACGGCAGCAAAGTTTACTGCTATAGCGGCCAAAACGGAAAAATATCATCTATGTATCCCGATATCATAAGGACAATCAACTGGTCGCCTGGCGGATGATGATGGTCGCTGCAGTGTCCGAAACCCGTTCCACCTGCGCACCCGAGGCACACGACCTCGGCACCTTGCGCGAACACGTCCGTGCCGCGACGCTGCGTCCAGAGGGGGCGGGGGTCGCGGAGATGCGCGCGGCCTTGCTGCCTCTCGCGGATACGCTCACGGCGGCCCGTGTGAGCGCCATGAAGTGGATCGAGACGGCGCGCAACGGCAGCCGCTCGAGGCCGCTCGCCGAATCGCTCCTGGAGCAGTTCCCGCTCGACAGCCGGCAGGGCAAGGCGCTCATGAGCCTGGCTGAGGCGCTGCTGCGTACACCAGACCCGCGCTCCGCAGACCGATTGATTGCCGAGCGGCTGGCCGCGCTGCGCGATGCCGGCGCGCCCAGCTCGGAGCTCACTGTCCGTCTGGCCATGGTGTTGCTCGGCACCGCGAGCAGGTTGTTGCCTGATGCACACTCGACGCTCGAGGGAGATGCTCGACGCCGGGTGCTGACGCCGTTTGTGACACCCGTGGTGCGTGGTGTGCTGAGGCGCGCCATGCGGATGTTGGGACGGGCCTTCATCGTCGGTGAATCGATCGAGTCGGCACTGGCGCGTGGCCGGCGAGATCGCGATCTGTCGCTGTGCTCTTTCGACGTGCTGGGCGAGGGAGCGAGGTCCGAAGCGGACGCCGAGCGATACTTTATCTCCTACGAGCGTGCAATCGATGCCCTGAGGGCGCAGCGCGCAGGATCCGTCCACGCCCGCTCCGGCATCTCGGTGAAGCTCTCCGCGCTGGAGCCGCGCTATGCGCTCACTCAGCGCGCCAGAGTCATGGAGAAGCTGGCGCCGCGGATGGTCAGCCTCGCGCGGCGCGCCTGCAGCGCCGGAATCGGCCTGACGATTGATGCCGAGGAGGCGGACCGGCTCGATCTATCGCTCGATGTCATCGAGGCGCTGGCGCGCGATCCGGTCACGCGGGGCTGGAGCGGGCTCGGCCTTGCGGTCCAGGCCTACGGCCGGCGCGCGCCGCTGGTGTTGGATTGGATTGCCGCGCTTGCCGATCAGACCGGCCGGCGAATGACGGTGCGGCTGGTGAAGGGCGCGTATTGGGATGCGGAGATCAAACGCGCGCAGGAGCGGGGACTCGAAAGCTTCCCGGTCTACACCTCGAAGGCTGCCACCGATGCGAATTACCTCGTCTGCGCCCAGCGTCTGTTCAGCTTCCGTGAGCTCATTTACCCGCAGTTCGCCACGCACAACGCGTTGACGGTGGGTGCGGTGATGGCCCTCGCCCCGCGGGGGGCGGTCTATGAGTTCCAGCGCCTGCACGGCATGGGACAGGCCCTCTACGACGCCGTCCGCGCCGACAGGCCGGATTTGCCGCCGGTGCGGGTATACGCACCCGTGGGCACGCACGAGGAGCTGCTGCCGTACCTCGTGCGGCGATTGCTCGAGAACGGCGCCAACAGCTCATTCGTACATCATTTTCTCAACAAACAGATTCCCGTGGAGCAGGTCGTGGGCCAAACCCTGGACAGTCTCATTCCGAACCCCGCCGGGCCTGGAGGCGACGGCAATACCGCGCGAATCCGCGAGCCGCAGGCACTCTACCGTTCACGGCGCAATTCCCGGGGCGCCGATTTCGGCAATCCGGAGGAGCTTGCGACCCTCCAGCAGGAGCTCAAAGCAGCCGCGGCCGTGTCCTACCGGGGCGGCCCCATCCTCAGCAACGGCGAGTCGATCGAGCCCAATGTCCCGGTGCTCTCGCCGGCGAGTGCGGGTGAGGCCGTAGGTCTCACGCGGGATGCGACGGATGCGGAAATCATCGGTGCCATGGCAACCGGCGCGCGCGCCCAACGCGCCTGGGATGCAACGCCCGCCACGGAGCGTGCGGCCTGCCTGGACCGTGCCGCCGACCTGCTGGAGAAACGTCGCGGCCTCTTCCTCCACCTGCTGGTCCGCGAGGCCGGCAAGACACTCCCCGATGCAATCGCCGAGATCCGCGAGGCGGCAGACTTCTGCCGCTACTACGCCCTGCGCGGCCGCGAGCTGTTTTCGGCACCCCAGGCGCTCGAGGGCCCGGTGGGCGAGAGCAACCTGCTGTCGCTACAGGGTCGTGGCGTCTTTGCGTGTATCAGCCCGTGGAACTTCCCGCTTGCCATCTTCGCAGGACAGATCACTGCAGCTTTGATGGCAGGCAATGCAGTCGTCGCCAAGCCCGCTCCAGCCACCACGCTGATCGCGCACGCGATGACACGCCTCCTTCACGAGGCGGGTATTCCCAGCGACGTGCTGCAGCTAGTGCCGGCAGACGGGCCTCTTTTCGGCGCAACGGCACTCACTCATCCGGCGCTCGCCGGCGTCGCGTTCACCGGCTCGACGGCTACGGCCGCGACCATCAATCGCACGCTTGCCGGACGCGAAGGCCCCATCGTGCCCCTGATCGCCGAGACCGGCGGCGTGAATGCGATGATCGTCGATGCGACCGCGCTGCCGGAGCAGGTCGTAGACGATGTCGTCGGCTCGGCGTTCACCAGCGCAGGGCAGCGGTGCTCGGCGCTGCGCGTCCTGTACCTGCAGGAGGATATCGCCGACCGGGTGATCGAGATGCTGATTGGCGCGATGAAGTGTCTGATCATCGGCGACCCTGCAGACCCTGCGACGGATGTCGGCCCCGTGATCTCCGAGGAGGCGCGGCAGCGCCTGCGCAGACACGCCGAGCGGATGAATGTCGAGGCAAAGCTCCTCTATGCCTGCCCGGTCGGGCACTGTGAGTCCGAGGGCCATTTCTTCGGCCCGCGGCTCTTCGAGCTCCACTCCCCCGACCAACAGCGGACCGAGGAGTTCGGGCCGATCCTCCACGTGTACCGCTATCGCGGCGAGCAGCTGCCGCACGTGTTGCAGGCCGTCCGCTCGACGGGGTTCGGCCTGACGCTGGGCGTGCACAGCCGGCTCGAGAGTCTCGCAGAGCACGTCTTCCGCGCGCTCCCCGTGGGCAACACCTACGTCAATCGCAACATGATCGGCGCAGTCGTCGGCGTGCAGCCGTTTGGGGGTCAGGGCCTTTCGGGAACGGGACCGAAGGCCGGCGGCCCGAACTACCTGCAGCGCTTCGCGACCGAGCGCACGTTGACCATCAATACCGCGGCGATCGGCGGCACGGTGGAATTGTTGTCCTGATTGCGGCTCGCTCACTTGCTGTTGACGGGCTAGGCACGGGGAGGTGCCCCGCCGCCGCAGGTGGCGGACGTTGAGCCAAAAACCACGCTTTTTGGCTCAACGCGCGCTGGGCCGGGCAGGAGCCCGGATCCAGCGCTTCAGACTACCCGCGCAGTGCCTCAGTCAGATCGGCAAACGAAGCGATGGGCTCGCCGCAGACGTTGCCGCGGCACACATAGGCGATGGCGGGACCTCTGGGCGCCTTCTCTCCCAGGGTGGCAGGCAGCCGCGCCGCCTCGGCCGGGATCGCGAGCACCATCCGCCGCGGTGAATAGAGCCTGGCCAGCTCGCGCCGCCAGGGCTCGATGGCAGCCGTTTCGCCGCGCAGGATGACGATCTCCGGCGGATGCAACAGCTCCTCCAGGGCGATGAGCAGGCTCGTGTGCGCCTGCGGGTACTTCTCCATCATCGCCCACGCACCCTGGAGGGTCCGCTCGGCAGCCTCGAGGTAACGCGGCTCCCCGAGGAGATAGCCCATGCGCATCAGCACGAAGGCCGCAATCCCGTTGCCTGCAGGAGTCGCGTCATCTGCGAACGACTTCGGTCGCTGGATCAACTGCTCGTGATCATCGGAAGTGAAGAAGAATCCGCCGGTGCGCTCATCGGCGTAGTGCTGCAGCAGCACCTCGATGAGCTCGCGGGCGAGCTCGAGCTCCCCGGCCCGGAAGCGTACCTGCTGCAGCTCGAGAATCGCATCGGCGAGGTAGGCGTAATCGTCGAGATACGCGTTGAGATGGGCGCGACCGTCGTTGTAAGTCGCCAGCAGTCGGCCTTCACGCCAGAGCGTGCGACGCGCGAAATCGAGCGCACGCCCGGCGGACTCCGCCAGGTCGTCACGGGCGAGCGCTCTCGCCGCGACGGCCATGCCGCGGATCATGAGACCGTTCCAGGACGCAAGAATCTTGTCGTCGCGGCCGGGCCGAACCCGCTCACCCCGAAGGCGCAGCAGCTTCTCACGCGCCGACGCCAGCATTGACTCAACACTCTCCTGCGCCTGCTCCAGCGTGGCGGCGATCTCGTCCACCGATCGGGACACCCGCAGGTGCCAGCGGCCCTCGAAGTTGGGCTCCCGATCGAGCCCGTAGCGGGGAGCGAACGCGGCATATTCCTCCGCCGTCAACGCGCCCTGTACCTGCTCGCGCTCCCAGACGTAGAACTTGCCCTCGTGTCCTTCCGAGTCCGCATCGAGGCTCGAGTAATACCCGCCTTCAGGAGACTGCATTTCCCGCCGTACCCAGTCGGCCGTCTCGCCGGCGACCCTGCCGTAGAAGGCATCGCCGGTCGCGACATAAGCATCGGCATACACCGCGAGCAGGCTGCCGTTGTCGTAGAGCATCTTCTCGAAGTGCGGAACCATCCAGTACTCGTCGACCGAGTAGCGGCAAAATCCGCCCGCGAGCTGATCGTTGATACCGCCGTCACCCATCCGTCGCAGAGTGAGGCCTGCCATGTAGAGCGCGTGCAGGTCGGGCGTGTCACCTTCGGCACTGGCGCGCCACTCGCGCAACAGCAGCTCGAGCGAGCTCGGGTGCGGGAATTTCGGCGCGCCGCCGAAGCCGCCGAAGCGGGTGTCGAACGTTCGCTCGAGCCTCTGGCGGCAGAGACGCAGCGGCGCATCGGTGAGCTCGATCGCCCCCGCCGGGGGCGGCGGCTCGAGCTGCACGAAGGCCGCCATGAGTGCCTCGTTCTGCTGCCGCAGCTCCGCCTCGTGCTCGCGATAGTACTGAGACACGCGCAGCAGCAGATCCCTGAAAGCCGGTAGCCCGAAACGCGCCTCCTTGGGGAAATAAGTCCCGCCGAAGAACGGCCGCCGGTCGTCCGGCGTCAAAAACATGGTGAGCGGCCAGCCCCCGGAGCGCTGCGTCAGCATCTGCTGGGCGATCTGGTAGATGCGGTCGATGTCCGGCCGCTCTTCCCGGTCCACCTTGATGTTGACATAGAGCTCGTTCAGCGCCTGCGCCGTCGCCTCATCTTCGAAGCTCTCGGCAGCGAGGACGTGACACCAGTGGCAGGCGGCATATCCGACGCTGAGGTGAATGGGCTTGCGTTCCTTCAGTGCACGCGTGAAGGCCTCTTCGCCCCACGGATACCAGTCGACGGGGTTGTGCGCGTGCTGGCGCAGGTACGGGCTGGTCTCGGATTTCAGCCGGTTGGTGTATTTCGGGCTGCCGTCCGGATTGAGGTGCAGGGTCTCCATGCCGCCTGGAAGAATACCCCCATAGTCGATTCTGTATACTGCCCGCCGCCGAACTGCCCATCGAACCCGCCTTGACCTCACCTTCTCCGTCACTCCGCGCCGATGCCGGCCGCGCTCGCGAGCTGCGCCTGAAGCGCGGCGAAGAGCGACGCCTCGCCGGCGGACATCTGTGGGTCTTCAGCAATGAGATCGACACCGACGCCACGCCGCTGACGGCGCTCGCGCCCGGAGATCTCGCGCAGATCATCTCGCATCGCGGTCAGTTCCTGGGGCATGCCTACGTCAATCCACATGCCCTGATCTGTGCCCGAATCCTCAGCCACGATGCCGCGCATCCGATCGACCGCGAGCTCATCGAAATGCGGTTGCGCGCCGCGCTCACCCTGCGGGAGCGTCTCTACCGCGAGCCTTACTACCGGCTCGTTTTCGGAGAGTCCGACGGTTTGCCGGGACTGGTGCTCGACCGCTATGGCGAGGTGCTGGTCGGGCAGATCGCAACCGCCGGCATGGAAGCGCTCAAGGATACCGTCGTCGAGGCGGTGCGCTCACTGCTCTCGCCCGCCGCGCTCTACTGGAAGAACGATTCCGGCGCGCGGCAGCTCGAGCAGTTGCCGCAACTGGCGGAAGCGGCTTTCGGTGAGATACCCGCCGACATCACCGCCATCGAGGCGGGACTGCGCTTCGCGGCGCCGCTCGCGCACGGACAGAAGACGGGCTGGTTCTACGACCAGACGCACAACCGCGCACGGCTGGTGCGCTACCTCTGGCCTGGCGCACGCGTCCTGGACGTATGCAGCTATGTGGGCGCCTGGGGCGTCACGGCCCTGAAAGCGGGCGCCGCCGCGGCAACGTGCATCGATTCCTCTGAGGCGGCACTCGACTACGCCCGCCGCAACGCGCAGGCCAACGGACTTACGCTCGAGGCCATCCGTTCGGATGCGTTCGAGGCACTGAAGACACTTCACGAGCAGGGCGAGCGCTTCGATGTCGTGGTGCTCGACCCGCCGGCTTTCATCAAGCGCAAGAAGGACATCCCGCAGGGACAGGCCGCATATCGCAAGCTCAATCAGCTGGCGCTCGCGCTCATCGAGGGTGAAGGGCTCCTCGTCTCCTGCTCGTGCTCGTATCATCTCGCCCCGGAAGAGCTCGTGACGTCCATTCAGACGGCCGCCCGCCACACCGGCCGCTTCGTGCAGATCCTCGAGGCCGGCGGCCAGTCACCCGATCATCCCGTGCATCCCGCCATCCCGGAGACGCGCTATCTCAAGGCCTTCTTCTGCCGCGTGACCCGCTGAGGTCGGCTAAACTTCGCCGCCATGATCGTCTACCCGGACATCGACCCGATCGCCTTTCGGCTGGGTCCGATCAAGGTGCATTGGTACGGCATCATGTACCTGCTCGGGTTCGCCTCCGGGTGGCTGCTCGGCCGCTGGCGCGCCGCTCGACCGGGCTCGACGTGGAAGGCCGTCGACGTCGACGATCTCGTCTTCTTCACCATGGTGGGCGGCATCCTCGGCGGCCGGCTGGGTTATGTCCTCATCTACGGCCTCAGCTTCTGGACCGCGCAGAACCCATGGTATCCGTTCGAGGTCTGGGACGGGGGCATGTCCATTCACGGCGGCTTCATCGGCGCCATCATTGCGCTCGCGCTATTCGCCTGGCGGCGCGGCCGCAGCGTCGGCGATGTCTTCGACTTTGCGGCTCCTCTGGCGCCGCCGGGCCTTTTCTTCGGCCGCATCGGCAACTTCATCAATGGCGAGCTCTGGGGCAAGCCGACGACCCTGCCGTGGGGCTTCATCGTCGACCCGACGCACCTGCATCCCTCGCAGGCCGGCAACGCGATCTCCGACTGCGGGCGCTTGGGCGTCGTGCCGTGCATTCTGCATGTGCACGCCTCGCAGCTCTATGAGGGCTTCCTCGAAGGAATCGTGCTCTTCATCGTGATGTGGTGGTTCACGGCAAAGCCGCGCCCGCGACTCGCGCCCTCGGGGGTCTTCCTCGTGCTCTACGGCACCTTCCGCTTCCTCATCGAGTTCGTGCGCATGCCGGACCTGCAGATCGGATATCTCGCCTGGGGATGGCTCACGATGGGCCAGGTCCTGTCGCTGCCCATGATCCTCATCGGCTTCGTGTTGCTGACTTACGCCTACAACGCGCGCGCCAGCTCGGGCAACTTCGCCACGGCGCAGTGAGCAACGCGCGATGAAGCCCTATCTCGACCTGATGCGTCGCATCCTCGAAAACGGTGCGCGCAAGGGCGACCGGACCGGCACGGGGACGCTGTCGCTCTTTGCGGAGCAGTTGCGCTTCGATCTTTCCGCGGGATTCCCCCTGGTCACAACCAAGCGGGTCCATCTGCGCTCCGTCATCTGCGAGCTCCTCTGGTTCCTGCGCGGTGACACCAACGTCGCCTGGCTCAACGATCAGGGCGTCACCATCTGGGACGAGTGGGCCGATGAGCGCGGGGAGCTCGGGCCGGTGTACGGCAAGCAGTGGCGCGCGTGGCTGGCGCCGGATGGGCGCACGGTGGATCAGATCCGCCTCGCCATCGAGCAGCTGCGGAGCAACCCGGACTCCCGCCGCATCCTCATCAGTGCCTGGAACGTCGGTGAGCTCGAGCAGATGCACCTCATGCCCTGCCACGCCCTCTTTCAGTTCTACGTGGCCGCCGGGCGCCTCTCCTGTCAGCTCTACCAGCGCAGCGCCGATGTCTTCCTCGGCGTACCGTTCAACATCGCGAGCTACGCGCTGCTCACTCACATGTTCGCCCAGCAGTGCGACCTCGAGCCCGGCGAGCTCGTCTGGACGGGCGGCGACTGCCATCTCTATCTCAATCACGTGGAGCAGGCGAAACTGCAGCTCTCGCGTGCCCCCTTCCCGCCGCCGCGACTCAACATCCGGCGCCGGCCGGCCACCCTTTTCGACTATACGTTGGAGGATTTCGAATTCGTGGGCTACCAGCATCATCCTGCCATTGCCGCGCCGGTGGCGGTCTGACATGGCGCGCGAGCCGCTGTTCGAGGTGCGCAGCTCCCCGGTCCATGGAAAGGGGGCCTTCGCGCTGCGCCGGATTCCCAAAGGGACCCGCATCGTCGAGTACCTCGGTGAGCGGGTGTCGCACCGGGAAGCGGACCATCGCTACGAGGGCAGGGACGCGGACGACGCGCACACGTTCCTCTTCATCGTCGATTCCAGGACCGTCATCGACGCCGGTGTCGACGGCAACGATGCGCGATTCCTCAATCATTCCTGCAATCCCAACTGCGAGTCGGTGATCGAGAGCCGGCGCGTGTTCATCGAGGCCGTCCGCACCATCGAGCCCGGCGAGGAGATGACCTACGACTACCAGATCCAGCGCGAGGACGATGATCCGCCCGGCATAGAGGAGGTATTTGCCTGCCATTGCGGCTCCCCGCAATGCCGCGGCACGATGCTCTGGCCGCCGGACCCGCCAGCGAAGCGCCGCAAGCGGCAACCGGCGGCGACGAAGCCAACACGACGGCGCCGTGAAACCGGACGGCGGGGGAAGGATTCCGGGCGTGCGCGCGGGACTGCCAGGAAAGCTTCGCGGCGCCGCTGAAGGCGCGCAGCGCTCACCTCATCATGCAGTCTCGTCGCTGGACAATCTCGGCAGTCGTGGGCGCGCTCGGCATTGTGTACGGGGACATCGGCACGAGCCCGCTGTATGCGTTCGATGCGACGCTGACCGTGGCCGGGCGTTTCGACAGCGAGCTGGTGTTGGGTGCCTTGTCGCTCATCCTGTGGGCGCTGACGATCTCCGTCACCATCAAATACGTCAGCGTGATCATGCGCGCGGACAATGATGGAGAAGGCGGCATCCTCGCGATGTTCGCTCTCGCGCAGCGTCAGATCATCGCCGGGAGCCTGTGGGCGCGTGTCACGGTATGGCTGGCGCTCGCCGGCACGGCTTTCTTCTTCTGCGATTCGCTCATCACGCCCGCGGTTACGGTTCTGAGCGCAGTCGAGGGCCTGGAGGTCCTGAACCCCAGCCTCAAGAGCACCGTCGTTCCGATCACCGTCGGGGTGATCATCGGTCTCTTCGCCTACCAACACCGCGGCACGGCGCGCATCGGCAGTCTCTTCGGCCCGATCATGGTGGTATGGTTCGTGGTGATCGGGCTCTCCGGCGCCGCGGCGATCCGGCGCGACCCGGTGGTGCTCGCGGCGGTCAATCCGCTCTACGGTTTGGAGTTGCTCGCCCACCGCCCCGGTGTGTCGCTCGCGATCATCGGTGCGGTGTTCCTCGCCATCACCGGCGGCGAGGCGCTCTATGCCGACATGGGACACTTCGGCAAGGTGCCGGTGCGGCTCGGCTGGTTCGTGCTCGTCTGGCCGGCGCTCATCCTCAACTACTTCGGACAGGGTGCGCTCCAGCTCGCGGAGGGGAAATACCTGCCACAGGCACTCTATCTGCTGGTGCCCGCGCAGGCGCTGCCCTGGATGGTGATCCTGGCGACGGCAGCGTCCGTCATCGCCTCACAGGCGGTCATATCCGGAGCGTTCTCGATGGCGCGTCAGGCGGTACAGCTCGACCTGCTGCCGCGCATTCGTGTCCTGCAGACATCCGCCACCGCGCAGGGCCAGATCTACGTGCCCGCCGTCAACTGGCTGGTGTTCGTTGCGGTGATCGCGTTCGTCGTCGGCTTCGGCTCATCGGCCGCTCTGACGGGCGCCTACGGTGCGGCCGTCGTCGGCACCATGATCGTCACGACCGTTCTCGGCTCCTTCGTGGCAGCGACCCAGTGGAGCTGGTCGAAGTGGTCGGTCGGGAGCCTGTTCGGCCTCCTGATGATCGTCGATGCGATCTTCTTCCTCGGCAACATGACGAAGGTGCCGAATGGCGGCTGGATTCCGCTCACCCTGGCGGCGATGCTCTTTACGGTATTCATGACGTGGCGCAGCGGGCGGCTGGACCTGCGGGCGGCACTCGCCAAGATGGCCGTGCCGCGCAGCGAGCTACCGAAGATGATCGACGGGGCGCATCGTGTCGCCGGGACCGGCGTGTTCCTCGCCAGCGATCCGCACCTCGTGCCCTCGGCGCTGATCCGCAACATCGAGCACAATCGTGTCGTGCACGAGCGCCTCATCATTCTCAACGTCGAAGTCGTGCGCACCCCGCGCCAGGATCCGGTGCGCCGGGTCGAGATCGAGGAAGCGCTGCCCGGTGTCTATCTCATCCACGCCCGATTCGGGTTCATGGAAACCCCGGATGTCGGTGAGGCGCTCAAATCCTGTCGGGCGCGAGGCCTGAGAGTATTCAGCGAGGACAGCTCGTTCTTCGTCGGCCAGCACGTGGTGCGCGCCCGGCCGCTGCCGGGTTGGAAGGGGCTGCAGCGGCGACTCTTCGCCTGGATGCAGCGCCACAGCACGCAGGCGGCGGAGTTTTTCCGCATGCCCTTCCGGGGCGTGGTCGTGCTCAACACCGTGGTCGAGATCTGACACCTCCCGGCGCCGCAGTGCCATGATCCTGCAGCAACCGCTCGTCTCTCTCATCGTCGCGATGGCGGAGAACGGCGCGATCGGACGCGACAATGCGCTTCCGTGGCGGCTCCCGGATGATCTCAAGCGTTTCAAGGCGCTGACCATGGGCAAGCCCCTGTTGATGGGCCGCAAGACGTGCGAGTCGATCGGAAGGGCGCTGCCGGGGCGCACGAGCCTCGTCCTCACGCGTGACCGCAACTGGCGGTTCGAAGGAGTCGTGGTCGTCCATTCGCTCGGCCAGGCGTTGGGCCGGGCGAAGGATGCCGAGGAGCTGGTCGCCATCGGCGGCGCGGAGATCTTTCGGCTGCTCATGCCCTTCGCGCGGCGCATCTATCTCACGCTGGTGCATGCGGACATTCCGGGCGACACGTTCTTCCCGGACTTCGACTCCACTCAGTGGGCCGATGTCGAATGCCACAGCCACCCGGCCGATGAGCGCAATGCGTATCCCTTTACGTTCGTGACGCTCGATCGCAAGGGCGAGCCGCAGCCGCCGGGTAACTACTAGGCTTGGCTCACCCGAGCCGGCTCGCGATCAGCTTTTGCGCGAGCTCCCAATCGAGCCCGGGCGGTACACCGCGACCATCCAACTCCCGCAGGATCTCCTGCTGCACCGTGCCGCGGCGCAGCGCCTCGGCGTAGGAGATCTCGGGATGGAACATCACCATGGAGTAACGGGGAATGAATCGCTCGGGGAAACGGCGCTCGAGCTCCATCGCGAGCGCTTTGCGGCGCAGATAAGCCGGGTCGCGCACCGTGTCGCGCATCTCGATGTAGTTCTCGAGCGCCATCTGCGCGATGGCCTCGGTGTCGGGCAGGCGGGAACGGGAGAATTCTTCGAACAGGGTCTCCCAACTCTCGTGCCGATCGAGCAGGCGGTCGAGAGACGAGCAGTCCTCGAACGCCGCGTTCATGCCCTGACCGTGGAAGGGAACGATGGCGTGGGCCGCATCGCCGAGGAGCAGCACTTTGCCGCCGATGTGCCACGGGCGGACATGGACGGTGCCGAGCTGACCTTGGGGATGGCTCGTGAGCTCCCTGATGAGGTCCGGCATCAGCTGCGCCGCATCGGCGAATTGACTCGTGAACAGCGCCCGAATCCCGTCGGGGTCGCTGACGGTGGCGAAGCTGTCAGGACCCGTGCGCGCCAGGAAGAGGGTGGCCGTGAAGCTGCCGTCGGTGTTCGGCAGGGCGATGAGCATGAATCCGCCCCGCGGCCAGATGTGAAGCGCCTGGGGCTCCATGAGATGACGCCCGTCGCGCGCCGCAGGGAGAGTGAGCTCCTTGTAGTCATGGTCGAGCCATTCCTCCCGCACGCTGATGAGCCCGGCGCGCGCGAGACTCGAGCGAACGGCCGAGCCGGCGCCGTCCGTGGCGATGGCCGGCGCAATCGGCACGGCGTACGCCTCTTCCGTATTCTCATCCCGCAGGCGCAGGGTGCCCGCCTCCGGCAGAGCCTCCAGGCAGGTCTGGCGGAATCTCAAGGTTACCGTGGAATGCTCGGCGGCCGCCTCGATCAACACCCGGTTGAGCTCGGCGCGGCTCACGGAGTAGATGATCTCGCTCTCGCGCTGGCCGTAGGGTTGAAGGTGAGTCTCACCGGAGAGCGAATGCACCATCCGGCCACGCATGGGAATGAGGAGGGGGCGGATCCGCCCCATCACCCCTGCGCGCTCGAGCGCCTGGATGCCGCGGGCGGCGAGCGCAAGGTTGATGGAGCGGCCGCGCTCGCTCGCGGCGAACCGTGGGTCCGGCCGGCGGTCGTAGAGATTGACCCCGAATCCGCGACGCGCGAGCAGCAGGGCGAGGAGCGCCCCCGCGAGGCCGGCGCCGACGATGTTGACTGAGTTGTCGGCGCGGGGTGTCACGGCTGACTGCGCAGGGCCTCGGCAAGCGCCTCGGCGCCGCGCAGGACGTCCATGAAGGTGTTGTAAAGAGGAATGGGCGCGAGCCGAATGACATCGGGATCGCGCCAGTCGCCGATGACGCCGGCTGCCGTCAGGGCATCGAAGACCCGCCGACCACGCCCCCGCGCTCCCACGATCCGCACGGAGAGTTGGCAGCCCCGCGCGTTGGCGGCACGCGGCGTGATGAGCCCGACATCAGGAGCGAGCCGGTCGAGGAGATATTCCAGATAGCCGGTGAGGGCCACAGACTTCTGCCGCAGACTCGCGAGTCCCGCCTGCTCGAAGAGGGCGAGGGAGGCGATGAGGGGAGCGGCCGAGAGAATCGGCGGATTGCTGATCTGCCAGCCGGCGGCGCCCGGCGCGGCCCGGAATTCAGGCTCCATGCGAAAACGGGTGGCTGGCTCGTGGCCCCACCATCCGGCGAGGTGAGGAGGATCATGGCGCTCGTGCACGAAGCAGCCGCCGATGGCCCCGGGACCGGCGTTGAGGTACTTGTAGCTGCACCAGACGGCGAAGTCGGCGCCGATGTCATGAAGGGCGAGCGGCATGTTGCCGATGGAATGGGCGAGATCGACGCCCGCCACGCAGCCGGCGCGCTTCGCCGCGCCTACGATTCTGACGAGGTCGAAGGCCTGCCCGGTCCTGAACTGCACTCCGGGCCACAACACCAGCGCCACTTCATCGCCGTGCTCCTCGAGGTAGGCCTCGATCGCCTCCTCGGAAATCGTGTCCGCGCCGGCGGCAGGGGTCAGTTCCACCAACGCCTCGCCCGGATCGAGGCCATGCCAGGCGATCTGCGAGGCCACGGCGTGCCGGTCGGAGGAGAACGCCCCGGCCTCGATGAGGATGCGCCGCCGTGCGCCGCTCGGCCGGTAGAAGGCGGCGAGCATCAGATGCAGGTTGACGGTGAGCGAGCTCATCGCCACGACCTCGCCCGTTCGCGCTCCCGTGAGGCTCGCGAGGCCCGCGCGCAGGTTCTCGTCATAGGGAATCCACGGCCGCCGCGCGTGCTCGTGGCCGAGGACTCCGAACCGCGCCCAGTCCTCCAGCTCCTCCAGCACCAGCCCGCGCGCCGCGCGCGGCATGAGGCCGAGCGAGTGTCCGCAGAGATACACGAGCGCCTCGCCGCGGCCATCGTCGGGCAGCGCGAAGCGCTCGCGAAAGGCGTGCAGCGGATCGCCCTCATCGAGGCGGCGGGCGAATGCCGGTGTGGGCTCGTAATTCACTCAGTGAGTCACGCCGTAAAGCAGGGGCCGGCTGGGGACGGCATCGCCGTCGATTGCGGGTACCTGGAGCGAAAGCAGATACGGTCCATCGCCGGCCTCGTCGGGAACGTACGCCAACTCGGTGACCGTGCACTGCGACCGCGCCGCACGCGCCAGCGCCGTCTCTGCGGCAGGCAGGCCGAAAAACACCCGGTGGGCGCTCAGGCGCCCTTGATCGTGCGCCCGGTCGATCGAGGGCAGGTCGATCACCAGATGCTCGATGCCCCGCTCCACAAGGTAGTGCGCCGCCTCGTGCGTCAGGTAGGGCGGAATCGTGTCGGTGTAGTCGCGCGCGCGCTTGGCAGGCTCGTTGGGCAGTGTCCGGATCACCAGGCCCTGTGGAGCGAACGGCAGTGTGGCCGGCCAACCGGCGCGCAAAGCGCCACCCGTCACCAGGCGATCGTGTGGCTGCGGGTGAGGATCGGCGCTCTCGCGTTTTTTGTTGGCGGCAACGGGCGTCACCGAGAGGAGGAGCGCCGGGACGAGCTCGCGCGGCACGATGTGATGGGCGTGCATCTTCTCGAGTGTCAGATGCCCGGCGCACTCGGTGTGCGTGCCGTTGCAATGGGGGACCAGCGTGATCGACTCGCAATTGCAGCTCGCGCCGCGCGCGACCGAGCCGGAGAAGCCCGGCACCGAGAACGGCTGCGCGCTCGCCCGCGGT
>Ga0134125_10000335_pt1 | contig 64805 bp, 50 predicted proteins | sample KB31751_FD_96464 | JGI IMG/M metagenome (GOLD analysis project Ga0134125, IMG submission 96464) | Terrestrial soil microbial communities with excess Nitrogen fertilizer from Kellogg Biological Station, Michigan, USA - KB3-175-1 | ecosystem: Environmental > Terrestrial > Soil > Unclassified ... | reverse complement strand
GCTACGGCTCGTCATCCAGGTAGATTCCAACCTGGAGCCGGTGAAGGACGACAGCGGCCACCTCCGAAAGGTCATGGGCCCGGACCCGTATTTCAACAATATTCCCCGGGCCGACTGGCCTCCGCCCGGCGAGAACGTGAAGCTGGTCAACCCGGAACTCTTCGAATCCATCGGCCCCTTCTTTATCGTCTCACTGACGCCTCTGCTCGTGGCAGGGTTCCGATATCTTCGGAAGAGAAAAAAGGAACCCTCCACAGCCAGTAAATTCGGGATTGCGCTTTTTCTCGCTGGCCTGTCTTCCATCGTCATGCTTTTTGCGGTGATGTCGGTACCCTCCATCTACCGGTTCAAGGTATCCCCCGGCTGGCTGTGGGGAACCTACTTTGTCATAACCGCAGCCGAGATATTCCTCAGTCCTATCGGGCTCTCGCTCGTCTCCAAATTGGCGCCGGCGCGGCTGACATCCTTATTGATGGGAGGGTGGTTCCTGACCATGTCATTGGGTAGCAAAGTCGCGGGGCTGATGACCAGCTCATGGGGCAAGTTCCCGGATAAGCGGGTCTATTTTTTCGTTTGGTTCGTAGCTGCCGTGATCGGTGGTGTATTGATTTTCAGCCGGATCCGGCCACTGAACTCCGTCTTGAGGGAAAAGACCGGCGAGGCCTAAAAAAAGGTTGAGTTTCTAAACAAAATCACCTGGAATGTCTGGAAAGAAATTCGAACCATTTGTGAGCGCGCAGACCCAAATGAAGGAATTTACCTTCCGCGCGGTATTGGCTGGCAGCATATTTGGGATTATTTTCGGCGCTTCCACCGTTTACCTCGCGCTAAAGGCCGGATTGACCGTCTCCGCATCCATTCCCATCGCCGTACTGGCCATCACGCTGGGCCGCAAGCTGCTGAAGACCACTATTCTGGAAAACAACATCATCCAAACCACGGGCAGCGCCAGCGAAAGCATCGCGGCAGGCGTCGTCTTCACTTTGCCGGGCTTCCTGTTCCTGTCGACCGCAGAAGCCGGAAGCTTTTTCAACTATGCGGTGATCTTTATTATTGCCATCTTTGGCGGATTCCTGGGCGTTCTGCTGATGATACCACTCCGGAGATCGCTGATCGTCAAGGAACATGAGACACTTCCCTACCCCGAGGGCACGGCCTGCGCTTCCGTGCTGAAGGCCGGTGAAAAAGGCGGCGATTTTGCAAAAGCCGCGTTTCAGGGGCTTGGATTCGCCGTCGTTTACGCCCTTGGACAGAAACTGTTTCGTTTTATTGCGGAGACTCCGTTGTTCGATACCGTCAAAAGTAAGGGGCTGAACGGGATCTTCCCTTCCGCCCAGATCTCAGCGGATATAACTCCGGAATATATGGGGGTCGGCTACATCGTCGGACCGCGGATCGCGGGCATCCTGGTGGCGGGCGGAGTATTGAGCTGGCTGGTTTTTAATCCGCTGCTCGCTTCCCTGATCGACCCCATGACAATCGCTCACCAGCAGGTCAAGCTGGGTTTGCTGACGGATCTCCATACGATTGGCGGCGCGGGGGGCTGGGACCCGCTCACAAAGACTTTCGCCGATCCCGCAACGGCCATTTACCGCGCCTATATCCGCCTGATCGGCGCGGGCGCGGTCGCCATGGGCGGCTTAATCACCCTGATCAAGACCGTGCCGACCATCGTCGCGTCTTTTAAAGAGAGCATGGGCTCTGTGAAAGAAGCCAGCAAGGAGAGCCGCATCCGCACTGAGCGGGACCTGAGCATTAAGGTCGTGGCATTCGGCAGTCTCGCGCTGGTCATCCTGATCGGTTGTCTGAGCATCATCCCCGGCGATTCTTTCTTCAGCCGGCTGCTGATCGGGGTGCTGATCCTGGTCTTCGGCGCCTTTTTTGTAACGGTCGCCAGCCGCATCGTCGGCATCATCGGGTCTTCGAACAGCCCGGTCTCGGGGATGACGATCGCGACCGTGATGGCTACCTGTCTGGTCTTCCTGGCGATCGGCTGGAGCGGGAAGGTATACGAACCCATGGCGCTGGTCGTGGGAGGGATGGTCTGTGTCGCCGCTTCGAATGCGGGCGGCACGTCGCAGGACCTGAAGACCGGTTTCCTCGTCGGGGCGACGCCGCGATACCAACAGTTGGCGCTGATCATTGGAGTCGTTGTCTCTACCGTCGCGGTCGGTTTTACCATCAAGGTGCTGGACACGCCCACACCCGAACTGGTCGCCCGCGGCGTTCACCACGCGATTGGAACCACCTTTCCGGCGCCGCAGGCAACCTTGATGGCCACCCTGATCAAAGGGATAGAGTCGCGAAACCTGGACTGGAATTACGTACTGGTCGGCGCCGCCCTTGCGCTCGTCGTGGAACTTTGCGGCGTCAGGTCGCTCAGCTTCGCCATCGGGGTGTACCTCCCGTTGTCCACCACCCTGCCGATCTTTGTCGGCGGCGCCATCCGCGGTCTTGTCGACAAGGTGAAAAAGAAAAGAGGGGAAAGCTTTTCCGAAGTGGGCGAGGACCTCGAGAAAGGTAACCTCTTCGCCACGGGTCTGGTGGCCGGAGGCGCCCTGATGGGGGTCGTCTTCGCCTTTTTGCGCATCCCCGAAAAAGTGGTGGCCTTCATGAACAAGCTCAGCCTTGAAGCGACGCTCACAAAGGCCCTGAGCCAACCGGGTTATTATCTGCTGGGCGTTGCGTTTTTTGCGGCAATGGGGATCGCGTTGTACAGGGCGGGGGTCTCAAAACAGCAACCCGTGGCTTAAAAAGTGGCGACCGCCGGGATCAGCTCATCTTGAACGGAACGATCATTTCAAAGACGGGGATATTCACCTCGAAGGACTTTTTGTTGTGGAGGTTCTCCATGGTATAGGAGCCGTACATTTTTCCCATCTCTGTGCGAAGGTTGCAACCGCTGACATACTGATACCGCTCGCCGGGCTGGAGCACCGGCTGCACCCCGACGACCCCCTCGCCTTCGACTTCCCGGTAACTGCCGTTGCTGTCAAATATGTGCCAGTGGCGGCGATGCAATTTTACGGCAAAACCATTATGGTTCTCGATGGTTATCCGATAGGCAAACATGTATTCTCCTGAAATGGGGTTGGAGTAATCCGGCTGATAGAACGTCTCCACGCTTACCTCCATCCCCTCAGAGATCTTGTTAGCCATCATAACCAAATTTTCCTAAAGTTAATTAAAATAGCCACAAACAGGGTTAATTTTGCGGACGAATTGAAAAAGAACCAAATATGAAGATTGCGGTTGCAAAGGGAGATGGGATAGGCCCGGAGATCATGGCGGCGGTGTTGCATATTTTCGATGCGGCGAAGGTTCCCCTGGAATATTCAATGGTGGAAATGGGGAAATGGGTCTTCGACAAGGGCTTCTCGAACGGCATGACACCGGAGGCGAAACTGACGATAGAAGACCTGGGCATACTCTTCAAAGGGCCGATGGAGACGCCGAAAGGAAAAGGCGTCAAGAGCGTCAATGTCACGGCGCGCAAGACCTGGAACACATATGCCAACAAACGGGTGTTCCAGTCGCTGCATGGCGTCGACACCGTCTTCTCACGCGCGGGTATCCCCATCGACATCACGATCGTCAGGGAGAACATCGAGGATACCTACGGCGGGATCGAACACATGCTCACGCCGGATGTCGCGCTGAGCCGGCGGTTCATCACCCGGCCCGGAAGCCTGCAGGTGATCAAGTATGCTTTCGAGATGGCCAGGAAGAATGGTGCAAGGCGCATTACCTGCGGCCATAAGGCCAATATCATGAAGCTGACGGACGGGCTCTTCCTCGAGTGCTTCCAGGAAGTCGCCAAAGAATATCCGGAACTGAAGTCGGACGATGTGATCGTAGACGACCTGGCGATGAAGCTGGTCATCCGCCCGCAGGATTTCGACGTTGTGGTGCTGACCAATCTGCAGGGAGACATTATCTCCGATCTCTGCGCCGGGCTGGTCGGCGGATTGGGATTCGCGCCCTCCGCCAATATTGGGGACCATATCGCCATCTTCGAAGCGGTCCACGGTACGGCGCCGGATATCGCCGGAAAGAACATAGCGAATCCCACGGCCCTTTTATTGAGCGGGATCTCGATGCTTCGCCACCTCGGCCTGATGGAAAACGCGGCGATCGTCGAAAATGCATTGCTCTATACGCTCGAGCAGGGCGTTCATACCGGCGATTTCGGGGACAAGTCGACGCCTGCGCTGAGCACCACCGATTTTGCGGAAGCGATCATCGTCAACTTCGGCAAGACACCGCAACATGGCGCCCGACCGATCCTGCCTAACATGCCGGTGACGACCACCGCATTCCGCCTGTCGCGCAATGAGATGATGGTGTCGGAGGATCTGCAGCAGGAAACGATCGTCGGCGTGGATTTTTTTATCGAAAGTTCCGAACAGCCGCAGTCGATCGCCAAAAAATGCCAGCGCCACGGCGGCGTCAAGTTCAACCTCATCAACATCAGCAACCGGGGAACACAGGTCTGGCCGACAGGGTCGGTGTATACCAACCTGGTTAACCAATATAACGTGCGCTTCGAAAGCATCGACGGCTCGCCCCTGAATCAGCAGGACGTGCTCGGGCTCTATGTAAGCCTGAGCGGCGACTTCAAGATCTGTTCGTCCGAGCTGCTGAACCTGCTCGGCGATCGCAGAGCCTACTCGCTGGCGCAAGGCCAGTAAGGCGGTTTACCGGCGGACGCCGCATAGCAATCATCCGATATTCTGAAGATTCGCGGCAAACTGGCACGAAATTGGTGCCTTTTTCGTGCTTTCAACCGCGCGCACACCTTTCCCTTTCCCGTCGCATACCCCATTCCCTTTCCCGTCGCATACCCCATTCCCTTTCCCGTCGCATACCCCATTCCCTTTTGTCGCCGGATCATTTTCCGCTTCCCGCCATCCGGTCGGAAGCCCCTTTTTACAAACCAACCTGCCCCGCTATGCCTCAATGCTACCACTTGCGGCAAAAGGTTATCCTTTTGCCTGTCGCCTTCCTTTTGTTTATCACATCCGTCCACGCTCAACCCCAGGTTGACACAACGCTTACTGCCCGCAGTATATCCACAGGTCCCAACAGCAACGGCTTTTACGAGTACCTCCCGAAGGGTTACGTCGAAGGGTCTGCGGAAACCTACCCGCTGATTGTCGCCCTCCACGGCATCAGCGAGCTGGGTAACGGTACCACGCAGTTGCCGCTGGTCCTCGACGACGGCTTGCCGATGTACATACAGAAACATGAATTTCCCGAAAGCTTCTCTTCCGGTGGTCACATCTATTCCTTTATCGTGATCCTCCCGCAATTTGTGGCCTGGCCCGTGGCGACGGACGTCGATGCGGTCATCAACTATGCCGAACAGCATTATCGCGTGGACAAAAACCGTATCTATTTGACAGGCCTCAGCATGGGCGGCGGCGCGGTCTGGGCATACGCTTCCAACAGCACCGGGTTTGCCAGCAAACTGGCGGCGATCTTTGTGGTGGCCGGCGCGCAGGCGCTGGGTGCGGGCGGGGCTGCCAATATTGCCCAGGCCAATCTGCCGGTTTTCGCGACCCATAATATCGGCGATCCGACGGTACCTTATACAACGACGGTCGACAATGTGAACCTGATCAATGCATCGGTTCCCCCGCCGGTCGTCAGGGCGGTCGACACGATCTTCAACGCATCGGGACACGACGCTTGGACCAAATCCTTCAATCCGGCTACGATTTTCAGTTCCGGTCTGAACGCCTATCAATGGATGCTTCAGTTTTCGCGCAGCGGTATTTCCGCACCGCTTCCCGTGTCGCTGACGAGATACACCGCGATACCCACACCCGACGACGACGCTGTGACGGTCGACTGGACGACGGCCATGGAACAAAACAATGCGTACTTCGTGCTGCAACGGTCCGGAGACGGAAAGCGCTTCGACAACCTCGACACGATCCGGCCCGTGACGCCAGGCTCGGCTACGCCGCGCGCCTATACTTATATCGATCCCGCTCCGCTTCCGGGGAACAATTTTTATCGGCTGACACAGACGGACAAAGACGGCAAGTTGACCTACTACGGAGTGCTCGAAGTAACGATTACCGGCGATGGCGGCAAGGCTGCATTCCGCATCAGCCCGAATCCCTGCACCGATCATTTGTCTCTCCGGTTGAGCGACCCCGCCACCGGTCAGCTAGGGATCGAAGTCATTAACGCGGGCGGCAGCGTGTTGCGCCGGTGGACGGCTGAAAAGGAAGGAACCGGGTGGTCTGGCGATTTTGGCGTGGCAGGTCTTGCCCCGGGCCAATATTTTGTCCGGGTGACCGTCGGTAACAGCCGACACGTGAAACCGTTTATCAAACTTTGATCGGAAGTCGAAAATTTTTCTGGAGTCGCCGGCGACCGGCCGCGGGGTATTGATTAGAAGCGCCTCGTGGCCGTAAAGCCTTTTCCCGTCAGCCATTGCGTGACCCTGTCACGCTGATCGCCCTGGATAATGATCAGGCCGTCTTTCACCGACCCGCCCGTACCGCAATGCGTTTTCAACTGGCGGCCCATTTCTTCAAGATCGGCCGCCGGACCGATCCAGCCTTCGACGAAGGTGACCGCCTTCCCGGCGCGCTGCCGGGTATCCAGCCGGACTTTCAATCGCTGCTGTCGCGGCTCGGGGCGCTCCTCGGGAACGGACTCCTCTTCCTGCCGGAAATGGGGATCCGTCGAATAGACGATGCCGTGACTGTTGGGTTTCTTCTTACTCATTGCTTTTTATGTTAACGTCACCGCCTTGAGGCTCAGGTCCAGGCTTTTGGCCTGGTGAATGAGGGCGCCGACGCTGACATAGTCGACACCCGTGCGGGCAAATTCTTCGATATTCCCCAGATGAATGCCGCCGCTTGCCTCCGTCTCGAACCGGCCCCCGATAAGAGACAAGGCCTCCGCCAGTTGCCGGGGCGTGAAATTGTCGAGCATGATCCGGTCTACCATTCCAACCGCGAGCACGCGTCGCACTTCCGCGACATTGCGTGTCTCCACCTCGATCTTCAACTGCGGCTTGTACGTCTGCCGGTACGTGAATGCTTTTTCAATGGCGGCTTCCAGGCTGCCGGCATAGTCGATATGGTTGTCCTTGAGCAGGATCATATCGAATAGTCCGAAACGATTGTTGAGGCCGCCGCCGATCCGCACCGCTTCCTTCTCCAGCAACCGGAAATTAGGCGTTGTCTTGCGGGTATCGAGAATGCGCGTCCGGTAGCGCTGCAACTTGTCGACATATTGCCTGGTCAGCGTGGCGATCCCGCTCATCCGTTGCATGCAGTTCAGGATAAGACGTTCGCATTGGAGGATGGTATGGATGCCGGCCTCGGCCACGAAGGCCTCTTCCCCGTCGCGCATGGCGTCGCCATCCTGTTTGTATGCCGTGAAGCTGGCGCCCGGCTCCTTTATCTTCAGGATCTTTTCGGCTATTTCCATCCCAGCCAGGATGCCGTCCTGTTTGATGTGCAGGACAGCCTTCCCGCGCGCCTGGGGGGGGATACACGCAAGTGTGCTGTGGTCGCCGTCGCCAACGTCTTCCTGCAACGCGTTGAGGACAAGTAATTGCAATTGCTCGTCAAATTTGGACATGCCGCAAATGTAGGTAAAAAGGCCGACGGGGATGTTGAGCCGTTATCAGCGGGCCGTGGGCCGGGATCAGCCGACGCGGACCCGGCATCGGCGCAAGGCCAGGGCGCCGGCGGAAGGAAATGCGGTGTCTTCAGTTCACCTGGAATCGCAATTCCTGCAGTAGTTGACGGTCTCCCTTCTGCCGCGTGAACAGCGTCGTCCGGTAATCTCCGTTGCGGGTCTGCAACACCCCCACACAGTATTCGGTGCCGCCGCTGAAGCCCATCTTTCTGACCACGAAGTTGCGAACGCCATTCGTGGAAAAGAAGTCGCGGATGATCATTTCGGCCTGGATCTTACTGTAACTGTCGTTCTTATCGGGGAGGTAAATGTCGACCCGGCTGTCAAGATACCGGGAGAGTTCGCCGGCATTGCCGAGCCGGATAGCAGTAGTAATGTCGTCAAGCGAATACGTAGGGCGGAAGGAAACCAGCGTTAGCGCAAGGGTAACTGCCAGAAACCCCAGTATGCCTTTCATATAATAGAATATTAGTCGCGCTGCTTAATCCCAAATCTGTGCCAAAATGCTATTCAGGCATTAAAATACCGCTTTGCGGGTACCAACGCAGCCTATTATGCCCTACATTTGCGGCGACAACCCGATTTAAACTGCTCTTTTTATGTCAAGCAAGAAGAAAGTCATCCTGGTGATCATGGACGGCTGGGGCCTGGGCAGCCAGGAATCGGCCGATGCCATCCGGCATGCCGATACGCCTTTTGTCAATTCCCTGTACGGTGCTTATCCTCATACGACGCTGGTGACATATGGCGAAGAAGTAGGGTTGCCGAAAGGCCAGATGGGCAATTCCGAGGTCGGCCATCTCAACCTGGGCGCCGGCCGGATCGTCAACCAGGAACTCCAGCGGATCAATGTGGCCGTTCGCGATGGCTCCTTCGCCCGCAACGCCGCATTGCTGGCTGCGATCCGTGGGGCTAAGACCGCGGGCAAGCCGCTGCACCTGCTGGGCCTCGTGAGCGACGGAGGCGTGCATTCGCATCTTCGCCACCTGAAGGCGATCGTGGACTGCTGCCTGCAGGAAGGTTTGCATGAGGTGTATGTGCATGTCTTCACCGACGGCCGCGATACCGACCCGAAAAGCGGTCTTGGTTTTGTCCGCGACCTGCAGGCCTACCTGGCGCGAACGACGGGAAAGATCGCAACCGTCAGCGGCCGCTACTACGCGATGGACCGCGACAAACGCTGGGAGCGTGTCCGGCTCGCGTATGATGCCATGGTGCTCGGGCAGGGGCCGCATTCGACGGATGCACTGGCGGCCATCGAACAATCCTATCTTTCCGGTGTAACCGACGAATTCATCAAGCCTACGGTGATCGTCGGCGAGGACGGCAATCCGCTAGCTGCTATTCGGGACGGGGACTACGCGCTTTGCTTCAATTTCCGCACCGATCGTTGTCGGGAGATCACCGAAGTCCTGACGCAAACCGATATCCCGGACCAGGGGATGAAAAAGGTATCGCTGCACTACACGACGATGACCCAGTATGACCAGCAGTTCAGGAACGTGCACATCATTTTTGAGAACGACGATTTGAAAAATACGCTTGGCGAGATCGTCGCCCGCAGCGGGTTACGGCAGATCCGGATCGCCGAGACCGAGAAATATCCGCATGTCAGCTTTTTCTTCAGCGGCGGGCGGGAGCAGCCATTCGAAGGCGAGCGGCGGATCATGATCCCTTCTCCCAAAGTAGCCACCTACGACCTGCAACCCGAAATGAGCGCAATCGAGCTGACCGACGCGATCGTGCCGGAGATCCGGAGCGGGAGCGCCGACTTTATTTGTCTCAACTATGCCAACGCCGATATGGTCGGCCATACCGGGGTCTGGAAAGCGGCCATCAAGGCGGCCGAGACGGTCGACAAATGCGTGGAAAGGGTGGTCAATGCGGCGCTGGCAGCGGGCTACACGGTCTTCCTCACCGCCGACCATGGCAACGCCGATTTTATGATCAATGCGGACGGCACCCCGAACACCGCACACACCATGAATCCGGTCCCCCTCTTTATCATCGACAAGGTCTGGAAAGGGAAGATCCGGAGCGGGAAACTGGGTGATCTGGCGCCTACCATTTTGACAATTATGGGATTACCCATCCCACCCGAGATGACCGGCAAAGTCCTTATCTGACGCTGGTTTCATAGGTCTTTTTTTTTCAAAGACGCAGCTTTACTTCGTTAAAATTGTCTAAATTACAGGGCAACAACGCGGTTAGTATGACCGAAGACGCCATTTTACAAGGCTGTTTGAAAAATCTGGCCAGTGCCCAACGGGAGCTGTACAACCGATACAGTCCAAAGATGCTGGCCGTCTGCTACCGGTTCGCCCACAACAGGGAAGACGCTGAGGACATGTTACAGGAAGGTTTTATCAAGGTGTTTTCCCAGATACACACCTTTCAGAACAAAGGTGCGTTCGAAGGTTGGATCAGGCGGATCATCGTTCATACCTGTATCAACAACCTGAAAAAGAACAAGCGGTTTAACGAAAGTCTGGACATTGTGCATGCGCACGGCGTCCAGGTAAGGGAAGAAAGCGTTCCTTCGATCGTACAGGCCAAACAGATCGTGGAATGCATCCGCATCCTGCCGATCGGCTACAGGACCGTGCTGAACCTGTACGCGATAGAAGGCTATTCTCACAGGGAGATCGCCGATATGCTGGATATCGAGGAGAGCACCAGCCGGTCGCAGTATACGAGGGCCAAACAAATGCTGGAGGATATCCTGATCCGTAAGAATATCCTGGCCAGACCGAAAGAAAAACCCGGGTGGTTGATAGCGGTCCAATGAGGATCCGATCCATGAAAACATCCAAAAACTGATTGAGCAATGAAGGATAGCAGCTTCCATAGTGGCGAATTTGAAGAACTGATCAGGGAGAAGACAGAACAATATAAAATGTACCCTTCCGAAAACGTTTGGAGGGGTGTTCACAATTCTTTACATACCAGGCGCAAGTGGTTCATCGGTTCCATGGCATTTCTGGTAACGGGGATCCTGTTCTTCTCCGGCAGGGAACTGCTGACGCCCAATCGCACCGTTACCCGCAAACTCGCTGCCAGCGCGGTTTCCATCGATAACCCCATCACGGACCCCGGCTCGGCCGCTCAACCCGAAGACAATTCCCGGAATAATTTCGTCCGCGTTCGTACTGCCGGAGCGATAGCCGGCGGCCGGCATGCCGTTGGCCCGGTACCCGCCGGGACCGACCAGCAGGAGGCGGATCAGCCGATCAATCACCTGGCCATATCCGTTAGCCACCCCGTAGTCAGCCGGCCGGACCTCTCGGAACTGCTGAGCCAGGCCGTCGCGCTACCGGGTGAAGCGCCGGCGCTGATCGCTGCCCGCGGATCGGCGGCAGGAACGATGCCGAAAGCGCCTGAGCCCTCGCAGCAGGGGACGGGATTGCTGGATAGCTGGCTCGCCCGCAACGCACCCGACAATGCCACCACGCGCCGCGCGGATGCCTCCACGGGGCGCAACGCCGCGGACGCCGGCCGCGAGACCGCCGGGATCGCCGGGTCGAGGGAATCCGGCCGCGATCTTGAAGATGATAATACGGTACGCGGTGTGCTGGAAAGCCTCAGCGCCCGGGGCGCGCAAAGAGCCCGCACGTATGGCAAGCTGGCATCCGATCAGTCGGCGCCCGGCGGGACGGCTTCCCGGACCATCCGCGATTCCTCCGGGGCCGCGCCCGTATCGGCCGGCGCGGTGGGCGAAGAATCGGACCTTTCGCGGGTCAACTGGCTCCATGACTATGCCGTATATACGCTGCCGCAAAGCCCCAACCGGGGCCGCTGGTTCATTCAGTTGAACCTCGCGCCGACCATCAATTTCCGGAACCTTTCGGGGGGCACGATGGCCCCTTCCAAGGGATCGGGCGGATCGGTCGTCAACTTTATGCCCGGAGATGCGCAGAGCTGGGTTGATCATTCCCCGGGCTATGGTTTCGAATTCGGTGGCAACGTGCTATACCGTGCTACGCGGAACCTCACGCTGAAAGCTGGTCTCCAGTTCGACTACAGCCGCTATAAGATGCTGGCCTATACGACTGGGCCGCAGCAGCAGGGCTCGGTCTACCGGACACCGCTCGGCAACTACCTCTACATGGATTCGCTCTTCGTCGCGGCGCCCGTATCGGTCAATGGCGGCCCAATCCTGCCCAACCCCGTGCAGGCAACATTATACAACAATTATTACCAGTTGTCGGCGCCTGTCGGTTTCGAGTTGCGCGTCCTGGGCAATGAACGCTTGCAGTTCAACATCGGCGCCACCGTCCAACCCAGTTATCTGCTCAACACCGACGCCTATGTCGTGACCTCGGATTACACCAGCTACACAAAGGCGCCTTCCTTCTTCCGCAGGTGGAACGTCACGGGTGGCGTCGAGGCCTTCCTCTCCTATCAGACCGGTCCTGTCCGCTGGCAGATCGGCCCCGAGTTCCGCTACCAGCTCTTCTCCTCCTATAACAGCGGACCCTACCCGATCAGCGAGAACCTCCGGGGGTATGGCCTGAAGATCGGGATCACGAAACCGCTGCCATAAACTTTTCGTAATTTTACCGGATGAGAAATGTCTTACTGGCCGCCTGTCTCGCCGGCATATCGCTGCTGTCCGGCGCCTGCGGCACGCATTCAGGACCGGCCGGGGACGGCCCCGCGGACTCGACGGCGCAACAGGATTCCGGCACGAAGTTCTATTTTCCGGTCGCCGACATCCTGGAGTCCGAGATCCGGACGGCTGATTCCCTGCCGATGGCAAAAAAGGAATACGTCATCCATAACGGCCGGACCGACTCCGGCTATCTCCAACCGGCGGAATTCCATGCACTGGCGATGCGGTTCCTCGCGCCGGAGTTGCGTGACGGCAGTTTTGAAAAGGATTTTACCGAAAACTCCTTTATAGACAACACGACCCGGGAGGCCACTTTTACTTATTCCACCACCGACGCGAACCTGCCGCTCAGACGGGTCGATGTCGTGACGGCGCCGGAAGGCGCCGTCCACCGGATGAAAAGCATTTACCTGGAAAGAAAGAGGGTCTCGGGGGACAGCACCATTTTTGACAAAATGTACTGGCGGGCCGGCACTGGCTTTGAGGTCATTAGCCTCGCCGGCAAAAAAGGCGGAACGCCGGCCGAGCAACGGTTGAAAGTGGAGTGGGGAGGAGACAATGAATAAGGAATACCATGACTTCGGAACAATTCAGCCGGATCGCAGCTACGATTCCCGTCGATCCGGGCATCTATAAGTATTTCGACGAGCAGGATGAACTGGTTTACGTGGGGAAGGCCAAGAACCTGCGCAAACGCGTCAGTTCCTACTTCACAAAGACGTTTACTACCTTCAAGACGCATGAGCTGGTGCAGCGCATCCGGCGCATCGAGTTCACGATCGTCAACTCCGAACAGGACGCTTTTCTCCTCGAGAACTCGCTCATCAAGCAATACCAGCCGAAGTTCAATATCAACCTCAAGGACGATAAGAGCTATCCCTATATCGTCATCAGGAACGAACCGTTCCCGCGCGTCTTTCTCACCCGGCGAAAGACCGGCGACGGGTCCGAATACCTCGGGCCTTATACGTCGGTGGGCAGGGTCCGGGAATTGCTCGACCTGGTCAGGGCCAACGTCCAGTTGCGAACCTGCCAGCTGAACCTCGCTGAATCGCAGATCCAAAAAGGCAAGTACAAGATCTGTCTCGAATACCACCTGGGAAACTGCAAGGGGCCCTGTGAAGGCCGGCAAACGGCGGACGATTACCAACAGGGACTGCAACAACTGCGCAACATTCTCAGGGGCAACCTCAAACCGGTGATCCAGCAATTCAAAAAAGAAATGCGCGACCGCGCCGAAAAAATGGATTTCGAACAGGCCGAAATGATCCGGAAAAAGATCGAACACCTCGAAAATTACGAGTCGCGGTCCGTCATCGTCAGTCGCCGCCTCAGCAACGCGGATGTATTTTCGATCGCGCGTGACGGTGATCTTGCCTATATCAACTATTTGATGGTGGAGACGGGGACCATCGTTCAGACGCACACCACCCAGGTCGAGACACACCTGGAAGAAACGGACGAGGAGGTGCTGTCTTTTGCCGTGGCAAGGCTCCGCGAGACCTTCAACAGCGTCGCCCGCGAGCTGATCCTGCCGTTCCCGATCGAATTCCCCGAAGAGGGTGTGGAACAAACCATACCCAGGGGCGGCGACAAACGAAAGCTGCTCGAGCTCTCGCAAAAAAATGTCGCCTATTTCCGCGAGGAACTGCGAAAGAAGAAGACCCTTCAGCTGGAGGGAAAGACGGCGGACGAACGCCGGAAGGTGCTGGAGCAGCTGATGGAAGACCTCCAGTTGACGGATCTTCCCGTACATATCGAATGTTTCGACAACTCCAATTTCCAGGGAAGTTATCCCGTCTCCGCCATGGTCTGCTTCCGCGATGGTATAGAGAGCAAGAAAGACTACCGGCATTTCAACGTGAAAACCGTGCAGGGCATCAACGATTTTGCGACGATGAAAGAAGTGGTGCACCGGCGGTACAGGCGGTTGCTCGACGAAGGGCAGTCACTGCCTCAACTGGTCATTATCGACGGCGGGAAGGGCCAGCTCGGCGCCGCGCTGGAAAGCATCGAAGAGCTCGGCATCACCGGCATGATGACGATCGTGGGCCTGGCCAAGAACGAGGAAGAGATCTTTTTCCCCGGCGACACCGAGTCGGTCAAGCTGCCCTACAACAGCGACAGCCTGCACCTGGTGCGGCGGATCCGGGACGAGGTGCACCGGTTTGGCATCAGCTTCCATCGTCAGAAACGAAGCAAGGGCACTTTTGTAAATCAACTGGAGCAAATTGAAGGGATCGGTCGTCAGACGGCCGATCTGTTGCTGAAAAAGTACCGTTCCGTCGGCCGTGTCCGCCAGGTAACGGAAGCCGAACTCTCAGCAGTCGTAGGAGCGGCAAAGGCCAGAAAGATTCGTGCTCATTTCGGGGAAATCGACAGCCCGGAAGGGCAAAAAGAGAACCCGGACGAGGGACCCCTATAATACAAAAGGGGCCCGGATAGATATCCAGCCCCGTTTTTAAAATCCAATATCCTATGAAAAACCAGTGTAAAAGTAGTAAAAGAAATCAAACCGGCAATACCCGCTTTTGGGTATTTTTAAAATTTATTTTTCATATTAACTAATTAATTTATAGCATGTTATACGCCAAAAAAAAAGGGGCGCCGCTTTGCGGCGCCCCTTTGCGGAGTATCTTGTGACGAGCTTAATAAGACCAGAGGTCCTGCTCGTAATTGAAGATCTTTTCCTTGATGTTCTCCCCTTCCAGCAACCGGAGGATCGGGTCCTTGATATAACCCTGGATCGGCAGGTCGGCCGGGTTGTCGATCGTCGACTTGATGATCCGGCTGGCGAACATCCGGCTTTCGAACAATTCTTCCCAGCTCATCCGGGCGCCGAAATTCTTGCCGTTATAGGCTTCGAACTTCGCCAGCATCGGCCGCAGGTCCGGGTAGTATACCCAGAATACCGGGGTAACGTCCCGCAGCGAGCCGTCGGGGTTCTTGATGTCCTTTTCCGGAGCGATGCCCAGGATACGGACATACAGCCGCGAGGTCTGCTTGTCGAAGACCCACTCTTCCTTGATCTCGTATCGCTCGATGATATCGGGCGAGAATTCTTCCTGGATCAGGGTGTCTTTCATGATGCCCTTGGAACCGTCCGGATCCTTGGCATAGTCGGGCACCTGGATCACGTGGGGCTTGGCCACCAGGTTCTCGGAGATCTGCTTGAAGGTCATCGGCGTGGTGAACCGGTCGTCGACGGTCGCGTCGAAGGCGGTGATCTGCCCGCTCTTGATGGCCTGCAGCAGGATATTAATGAACATCTGGCTCCCGTTGTCTTCCGTCGCCCGGTAGACAAACGGCAGGTTCATTTTTTCGTGTACGTCGATCTCCTGCCAGACGCGTTGACGGTATACGGCATCGTCCTCACGGATATGCATGTAAGGCAGCGGCGTCCGGTCCTTTACCAGCTGGCGCTCGATGATAGCGTCGTTGCGGAGGGACCGCCGGATCGTATCCAGCTTGATATCAGCGTCCGGGATCACCACGGTCGGTTTGGTCGTGTCCTTGGGGGCCACAACGGCGCCGGCAGCGGCCTGGTCCTTCTGGGTCGACTTCTTCTGTGTCGGCGTCCTCCTCCTGGGTCTACGGTGGTGCGTCGCCTGCGCATCCGCTGTTCCCGCTGCCAGGCCAACCACCAGGGCCAGGAGGCATACTCTGATAAAATGCTTTTTCATCGCTGATGTATCTTATATAGTTTTCAAAAGGATCTGTCCGCCGATGCGGACAGATCAAAAAATGCTTATTTCAAAGTAAAGATCATGCCGGGCAGCTCCCTGATCCGGCCGTCCTTACCCTTACAACGCAGGTTGTCGATAAAGACGTGGGTGCCTGGGGTACACTTCTCTACAATAGCTTGAGCCTGGCCGGTCCACCGGGGACCGTTGTTCTGGGCCTCCACATATTGCGGGAAGGCGCCGCCGCTCGCTGCGATCTTATAATCCAGCACCTGGAAACCGGACTGGAACTCGACATCTTTCAGCTTAGCCAGTACACCGCCGTTCGCCTTGAACTCAGCCGATGATATGGCGCCACCGGTGTGCGTGCCTACAAAACCCATCGGGTCGGGCAGGTATTTAACACGCACCGTGAAGGGAAAGTTCTTGCCGTTTGCGTTGACGGTGATCGTGCCTTCACCCGGCGTGGTCGGGACAATATTGTAGTTGTCACCGCTCACCTTGGTGATCGTACCGTTGCTGAACGAGCAATGCACCTTTTCCGCGCCGACGCTACCGCCGGAGATCGTTACGGGGTTGTCTTCAGCCACGTAGACGACGTTCATCTTCTGCAGGAAGATCGATGCGCCGGAGGGTACACCTACCGTGTATTTTATCGGTACGTCCTTGGGGACCTTGGTACCGTCTAGTTTAGTGTATACAATGTGAACCATCACCGTGTGCTCGCCTGCGCCCTCCGCTGTGAAGCTGGATTCGGCAAGACCGTCAGCGCCAACGTCGTAATGGGTACCGTTAATAGTTACATCCGGCTTTGCCTGTGAACTGAAGGCGCCGATACCGGCACTAATGGTCATTTTATCACCCGGCATCACATAGGTCGCACTGGGTTCTACAATGGCGTCGAACTGGTCGAATTTGATTTTAACTTCACCGATCTGCTTGTGCAGGTAATCGACGACCTGTGACTCGGAGTTCTTGACGTCGTTCTCGAATTTGCTGAGAATCGTCAGTGCAGCAACGGTCGGCGTCATGTGGAAATACCGGATCGTCCAGTTCTCGGCGGGGTCCTTCTTTTCGGCCTCACCGGTCTCGGACTTCGGGATCCGAAGGTCGATCGGCAGACGCTTGGCGAACTCGGCCCTCGTTTCGGTCATTTCTTTTTTAGTGAGGTCCGACAGGTTGGCGTTGGCATACATTGGATTAGTCGGATCCAGCTCGGAAAGCAAGAAGTTACGATAGTTCGTGAGCGAATCATAGAGCTTCTTGCCATGACCACCCTGGTCGAACATCCGGGTAGCGGCATCGAGGTCACCTTCGTTGTACACTTCTTTCCCATCCTGCGTTTTGAGACCGGACTCTTTTTGCAGCTGTTTCTTCAGCGCTTCTAAATAGGTGCTGAAGCTGCTGGCATAATCCCGGACCTGATAAGCCGGCTTGGACCAGATTTCAGCCAGGGCCTTTGTGGAGGGATCTTTCAGATTCGCATCAAAGGCGTTATAGGTCATGCCATTCTTCTGGCTGACGACAGTATTCGAATTCTCGAGGCTGGCGTTTACGGTTTTAAAGGCGTTCAATACCTCCACGGATACATTCAGTGCCAGCAGGGCTGTTAGCACCAAATACATCATATTGATCATCTTCTGCCTCGGTTCTTTAGGTATAGACATGGGTCAGTAATTAAAAAAATGCGTTATTGGTTTTTCAATGGGTTCATGCGGGCCGGACAAAACGGGCTTGGCTTCTTGGTTTCGAACGGCCTATTGTGCCTGGCGTCCTTGCATGGCACTGAGCATGTTACCATAGACATGGTTGAGATTGCCCAGGTTCTTGGCGAGCAGGGCGATCTGTTCCTGAGTTTTCTTAGCGTCGTTGACACTACCTTGCATGGTCTCGGAAGCTTTCACCAGGTTACCGTAGAAGCTGTTCATCGCTTTCAGGTGGTTATTGGTGTCCTGCAGTTCCAGCTCATAGATGGCATTCAGCGAGCCCAGGTTCTTGGTCAGGACCTGTACCTGCGAATGGAATTGTTTGGTGCTGTCTGCAGCCGCGTTAAAGCTGGAGATCGTATTGGTAGCATTCTGATAAGCGCCTTTCATATTGTCCAGCGCGGCAGCTGCTTCTTTGGTCTTGTTCGTATATTCCGTCGTAGCGGACAGGGCGCCGGAAACGTCGCTGATCTTTTCAACGGTCGTGCCGAACTTCTTGAAACCTTCCGACAGCCTGCCGAGGTTGGCCGGAGTAATATCGGCTTCCTGGAGCATCTTGTCCATCTTGTCAAGGGCGGGGTTGCCGCTGGAACCGCCGGCCAGTTTGGGCAGCGCCTCTACCAGAGCATGCATTTCACCACCCGGAGGGGGGAGGAACGCGTAGACCAGGAAGATCAGAGCCTCGGTCAGCAGACCGGCCGTCAGGAAGAAGTTAGCCAGCTCGGTGTGAAGGATCTTTTGCAGGGCGCCAAAAATTACGACTGCTGCGCCGACGCAAACAATGATATTGATCAGTCTTTCGGTAGATTTCGATACTCCAGCGCTCATAGTGATTAATTTAAATTGTTTTGAAAGGGATTTAAAGGGTTATGGAAAAAGAGCTCCTTTTGATTTTTAAAGGTTCTCAAAATCAAAACGCAATTTTGGTTTAAAAATTTTACGTATCCGGAATGTTTTATCGCCGGTTATTGTTCAGGGTCGGCGCCAGATCGATCACGCACCGGAACCCGATATAGGACTTCGCCGTATCCTGGTACTCATAGGTCCTCGCGCTGGTCTGCAGGTACAAGCCTACGTCTTTCCAGCTGCCGCCGCGAATTACTTTACGCTTCATACGGGGAGGATCGGAGTCCTTTGCGTTCCAGCGGATGTCGGGGTTCATGTCATGAACGAAGTTGGATGCTCCTTCATAGTAAAAGGAAGAAGTCCACTCGGCGACGTTACCGGCCATGCAATAGAGGCCAAAGTCATTGGGCCAGTAAGCATCGGCGCGTACAGTATAGAAGCCGCCGTCTTCGGGATAGTTCCCACGGCCGGGTTTGAAGTTTGCCAGGAGACAGCCACGCTTGTTCCTGAGATAGTAGTTACCCCAGGGGTACATAGACTGGGACCGGCCGCCGCGGGCCGCATATTCCCATTCTGCCTCGGTCGGCAGGCGGAAACTCGACTCGGTAGCCAGGTGTTTCCCTTCCAGGTAGGCGTTCAGGTACTGGGTCCGCCATTCGCAAAAAGCGGTAGCCTGGTTCCAGTTGACGCCCACGACGGGATAATTGCCGAATGCCGGGTGCGAATAGTACCGCTTGGTCATCGGCTCGTTATAGGAGTAGGAGAAATCGCGGATCCATACCAGGGTATCCGGATATACCTTCAGGTCTTTCTTGATGATGAACTGGGAGCGGGGCTTGCCCTCGTTGATCTTCTGGGCGGCCGCATTCAGGTCGAAAGTCTCGGAATGATAGACGATCTTGTTCGGGTCGATCTCCTTCTTCCCGAAGATCCGGTTATCCGGCTCGACGATCATCTGGTTGATCTTTTCGATGGTGGCCTTATCCCCGTACTTGATGGTGGCGGCCTTTTTCCAGTCGATCGCAAACCGGCCGTCCACGTCCTTGCCATACTGCATCAGGGTAGCGGCGATAGAGTCCCGGACCCAGTTGGTGAACTGGCGGTACTCGTTGTTGGTGATCTCGGTTGCGTCCATCCAGAAACCACTGATCGAAATTTGCTGATTGCGCGCCGTGTAAGCATAGTTCATGTCCTCATCGCTGGGTCCCATGTGGAAGGTTCCCGGCGGAATATAGACCATGCCGATCGGTTTCTTGAGATTATAGGCACTTGCAGGAGCCACTCCGTGCAGTTGCCCGTCGTCCAGCAATCCCTTGCCGGACTTTCCACCTAGTTTACAGCTTGCCAGCAGAAAGATGGCACAAAAAGCTGTCAAAACGGATAGGTTTTTCATTTTCATAATATTAAAGGGTATTGGGCAAAAAAAACATTTTGACAACATCTCCTACAAGTTTAAAATTAATTTTTCGAATGTCAAAGCTTTCATCCGGACAAAATTCTTCCCTGGGACGGATGGATTGACGCTATTCATTGAAACGCAACCTATAGCGGATTATTGTACGAATTCAGCGGAATTTTATGCACATTTTCGATGAGACGGATCAATGCAGATAGTTGGTTCACAGGGAGTTGACACGTATAGTTTTCGCACAGGAAGAACTGTGGCGCCTCCCCGATGGGCCTGTTTCTTAATAAGGGATAGTGGGTATTTTCCCGAGACGAAGATTGAAAAACCCGGTATGGAATTAGCTGGCGGAGGAACTCCTTCCGGGCATTTTCCGGCCTTTTGCCGGTGATCACTATCTCCGGAATAGTATACGTAAGCGCCTGAAACAGGGTTGCCCAATTTCCAAAAGACCCGGGATAACCGGTGACCATCCGCTCCATCGCGGTGGCCATCTGGCGACACCGGTCCGCCCAGGTCGGGATGTCGAGCAACCTGGAAAGAATTAACAAATTAAATGCCATCATGGAGTTCCCGGACGGTATTGCGCCATCGTAGACTTCTTTTTTTCTCAGGATCAGGTCCTGTTGCCCGTCGTGCGTAAAATAAAAGAATCCGGTCCCGTTTTCCCCGAAATGATCGATGACGGCTTCCATCGTCGCCCGTGCCTCTTCAAGGTAGGCGGTATCCCCGGTAACCTCCTGTAGCTCCAAAAGCGCCCCGACGAGACTGGCATAATCGTCCAGGAAGGCCGGGATGCGCGGACCGTCCTTGTACACATGGTAATAGAAGTGGATGCCCTCCCCTTTCAACCGCGCACGCAAAAAGGCCATGTTCCGGACCGCCCGCTCCCGGTACGCCTCCGTACCCAGGGCGCCATACGCCCTGCAACAGGCTATGTCCATCAGTGCATTCCAACCCAACAGGATCTTGTCGTCAAGGGCGGGGCGTACCCGCGTGTCGCGGTGCGCCAGCAGCCGGAGCCTGGCCTTTTCGAGCCGGTCCGCATCCGCGGGATCCGCCGGCGGCTCCATCCGCCGGGTAAGGATATTTTTATCCTCCCAATTCCCTTCGGCCGTCACCCCGAAATACGTGCAAAAGAGCTCGGCGTCGCCACCGAGGACGGCGTCGACCTCGTCCCGATCCCAAACATAATATTTGCCTTCTACGCCCTCGCTGTCCGCATCCATCGACGAGTAGAATGCCCCTTCCGGGCTGGTAAATTCCCGGTCTATACAGCTCATTGTCAGTTCGATCGCCCTGCGAAGCCGGAGCTCGCCCGTAAGCTGGTAGGCCTCGCACAGCGCTATGACCAGCAAGGCGTTGTCATAGAGCATCTTCTCAAAGTGCGGCGCCAGCCACTCGCTGTCGGTGGAGTAGCGTGCAAACCCGCCTCCGAGCTGGTCGAAGATCCCCCCGGCAATCATTTTCTCCAGGCTGAGCAACGCCTGCCCCAACGCTTCCCGGTCGCCGGTAAAATAATAATTATGGAGTAGGAACCTGATCGAAAAGGTCTGGGGGAATTTCGGCGCGCCTCCAAACCCGCCTTCCAGCCGGTCGGCGGAGACCAGCAACTGGTCCTTGATCCGGTCGGGCAGCTCTGGGGTGAAAAGGTTATCTTCCGCTGGCGCTGCCGAAGGTTCCTGGCCGATCCCGAACGAGCCCGCCATGGCCACGTGGCGGGTCAGATTGCCCGCCTGCTGCTCGACTTCCGCCTTTCTTTCCCGGTAGGACCGTGCCACTCCTGTCAGGACCTCTTTCCAGGAAGGCCGGTTGTGGAGGGACCTGGGTGGGAAATAAGTGCCCCCGTAGAACGGCCGGGCATCCGGGGTCAGGAATACATTCAGCGGCCAGCCGCCGCTGCCTGTGATCGCCTGGACGGCGTCCATGTAAATATGATCCAGGTCGGGCCGTTCTTCCCGGTCTATCTTGATGTTGACGAAATGCTCGTTCATGATCCTTGCCGTGTCCGGATCTTCGAAGCTTTCCCGTTCCATGACGTGGCACCAGTGACAGGCGGCATAGCCGATGCTGACCAGGATCGGCTTTCCCTCGCGCGACGCCCGTTCCAGGGCTTCCTCGCCCCACGGATACCAATCCACGGGATTATGGGAATGTTGCAGCAGGTAGGGACTGGTTTCCCCCGCGAGTCGGTTGGTCATGACGATACCCTTGATGTAAGGCAGGCTATAAGGTATGCAAATTTCGCGCTAGGTTGGAGCTATTTCTTCTTTTCGGTCACCGCGAGGTATTTTTCCAGCGCCGAGACCATGGAGGGGGCCTGCGGTTGAGGAGCCTTGATATCGAGGGTAAGGCCTGCTTCTTCCACTGCCCGGGAAGTATTGTTGCCAAAGGCCCCGATCTTGGTCCCGTTCTGCTTGAACTTGGGGTAATTGTCAAAAAGGCTCCTGACGCCGCTTGGCGTAAAAAAGCAAATGATGGCGTATTCGCTTTGGTGGAGGATATCCTTGACGTCGTTGCTGATCGTGCGGTACATGAAGGGCGTCGCGAACCCGCAATTGTTCTGCTTCAGCCAGCAGATGATCTCGTTGTCCTGCTGGTTCTCGGAACAGGGATAAAGGAATTTTTCGTTCTCCTTGTGCTTGTTAATGACGTCGAACATGCTCTTGTTCAGGCCGTCCGCGCCATAGAACACTTTCCGCTTCCGGTACAGGATGAACTTCTGCAGATACAGCGCGACCGCTTCCGTGATGCAGAAATACTTGGTGTCCTGGGAAATGCTGATTTTCATCTCCTCGCAAATACGGAAAAAATGGTCGATCGCGTTCCTGCTGGTGAAGATGACTGCGGTGTATTGAGTGATGTCGATCTTTTGCTTCCGGAAATCCTTGGCTGGAATGGGTTCCAGGCGAATGAAGGGATAAAATGCCAACTCGACGTCATACTTCTTTGCCAATTCGAAATACGGCGACTTGTCGGTTTCAGGTCTGGGTTGGGTGATTAAAATCTTTTTTTTATCCTCGTTCTTAGTCATGTGTGTGCCCCTCAGGATTACCGGTATCCGGCCGGTTTTGCAAAGTTAATACACTTTTTCCAAATATGTCAATAACACCTTGTAAATCAAGAGCAGGGGTGCTATTTCGAAGGCGCAAAGGTACAAAAAAAAGTAAAACGGCGTGAGTTTTATTTCATTTCTTACCGGCCGGTAGGAGGCGAGGATCCGGTATCCCCACAGTACGAATATCATTGCTAATGAGATAGTTATAAAAACCTCCCGCCATTCCTGGCCGGAAAAGATGATCACGATCAGGAAGGGAAGCAGGAAAATTCCCATCATTTTGTTCACCAGGAAGACGACAAAGATATATACGTCCGTGGCCCGTGAAATGGAAAATACCCACCCGGTAAATTTCAGGACAAGGAATTTGACAAAATAGATCGCCGCGAGCAGCGCCATGCAGTCGAGGTACAGGACCCAAAAGCGGGCGCCGGCGCCCAGGCTCGAATAATGCAGCAGGAAACAGGCGTATAGCCCCGCGGAAAGAATAAAAAGGATATTCAGGAGCAGCGAAGGCAGGGGCGTCTGGAGGACCTGTTCCCGGATCTGCTGTTGCCGGAGCGAGACCCGGAAGAACAACGTCAGCAGGTTATCGAAATATTTCTCGTAGGCCATGCGGACACCGGCGAAATAGAACAGGATGGCCACGATGAGATAGAACAGGCTGTCCTTCGAATTGGGCTGGTGTACCTGGAACGGTTCGGCGACGGGCCGTCCGGTAAACGCAAGATAGGGATCGGCTGAAAGTACCTGCTGCCAGTAGACCAGCGTCGGCGGCCCGTTAGCCGCCGCGGCCTCGTTTCGGGCACCCATGACCGGTGTAGCGGCCGGATCCGGTCCCCGTCCCATGAGGCGACCGCCCGACGAATCCCGCTGACCCGTCAAAGCGCGACCGCTCAGTGAATCATGCGAGCTCAGCAAAGCGCGACCGCTCAGCGAATCCCGCCGCCGCAACAAGTCACGCCGGCGCAGCGAATCCCTGCGGGCGATAAATGCGGAATCGTGCTTGCGGTGATGGACGGTTGCCCTGACGGTCGAATCCTGCGTAGTCCCGGCCGGGACTGCGACTGGTGACGCCGGCAAGGTCGAATCGGTCTGCGCTACCGACCGGTGGGCGATGAGGAGGCAGGTCAGCAGGATAATGGAAATTCTGGTCAGGATCACGCTTGCTTCATTACGATTACAAAAATAGATATCCTCTTTAAAAAAAGCTGACATACCCGAGATGAATTTTGGTGTCGTGGAAGTTGAAGGGCAATTCACTCGTCCTGCCCGCCGCCAGCGACATATTGAAGATGCCGGCCTTTGTCTCGAAGGCCATACCGAGCCCGGTACCGATAAACAGGCTGTTCAGGTTGTAGTCCGCGACATGGTTGGCGGCCCAGCCCACGTCGGTAAAGCAAAACAGGAACGAATTCAGTCCGGTCAGGTATCGGTATTCCAGTGTTCCGACCGCATATTGCGAGGCCAGGATGCTCTGCTCGTCAAAGCCGCGCAACAGCCGGTAGCCCCCGATCATGAAGAGGTCGTTGCGATAGGTGTTGGGACTGCTGTACACGCCCGCGTTGAATCCCAGCTTGACGGTCGCCGCCCGCCCGATCGGGAAATAATGAGCGCCGTCGATCCTGACCAGGAACTGAAAGGAGTGAAGCCTGACGGTGTCGTAGAGCGCCGCAAATTTGAAACCGCTGTCGGAAGCGTCGGTGAGCCCCGCGATAGCCTCGTTCCTGTGGATTGTCTTTGTCCCCGCCGAGCCCAGGAAATTCAGCTCGTTGCCGCGGCGGGGATTGAAACGGTAGTTCGTGTTGTTGAAGCTATACGTCAACCCCAGGCTGACCGAGCTGATATCCGCTTCAGGCGGCAGCGTGTGCGTCGCGATCACCGCGTTGGTGTCGACACGCAGCAGGTTGGACGAAGCGAGCTGCAGGAAGACTGAACCGTTCTGGCTGGGCGAAAAAGCATATTGTGCGCCGGCGACAAAATTGATATTGACATAGCTCGAGTCCTGTTTGTAGAGATCGAAGGAGGTCGTCAGCCCGAAGGGTGAATTGAAAATAAATGGTTCCTGGTACAAAAGATCCAGCCGCGGCGACCCGGGTTGCAGCTGCTGCCACTCGAACTTCATCGTTTCTCCGTTACCCAGCGCATTTTGCAGGTTGACGGTGGCTTCTCCCGTTACGACGATCTTATTGCCCAGCTCGGGGTTGGTACTCGGCAGGAAACCCACCAATGCGTCGATCTGGCTGCTTTTCCTTGGCTTGAGGTAAAGGTTGACGACAGATCCCTCCGCCAGCATGGTCAGGCTCCAGGGCTGCTGCTCCTGCACATAGGGCAGCTCGAGGATCTTTTTGCTGATCAGCTTCAACCTGTCCTTGCGATAGATACTGCCGTTCGGGATGCTGAGATACCGTTGCAGGAATTCGTTGGAAATTTTGGCGCTCCCGAAGATCCGGATACTGTCTATCTTATAGAGGGGGCCTTTGTCGACCTTCAGCATGGCCTTCAGTTGCCCGCTGTCGCTGAGTCCGATGCTGTCCAGGCCCACTTTGGCGAACGGATAGCCGTTGTTCTCCAGATAATCCAGCATGAGTTGCTGGCGGTACCTGAAAAGCCGCATGTCCATCGGCTTGTCCGTAAAGGCTTTGCCGTTCCATGCTGCCGATGCCAGCAAGGTCGGGTCCGTATGGCGGGTATCGATCTTCGCCCAGCGCCATACGTCGCCCAGGTACAGCCGAAGAACCGCCGCTTTGTCGCCATAGCCGACACTGTCGATCGAAGCGGCCGCATACCCCTTTCCCTGCAGCATGGGCAACAGCCCATCGACATATTGCACGCAGGCTTCCCGGGACCGGAACGAGGTCGCCAGTCCCAACTGCCGCTTTACGGTTCCGGAGTCCTTATCGACGGAGAGGACGCGCAGGCTGTACTGAGCGCTTCCGCATATCGGAAGGACCAGCAGGAGCATCCAGAGCAGCCGGCAGTTTTGGAACATTAGCTACATTTGTATTAGAATTCACGAATGGCTGGCATCTATCTCCATATTCCTTTCTGCAGGCAGGCCTGCCATTACTGTAACTTCCATTTTTCCACGTCCTTACGCCATAGGAACGATTTTGTTCCCGCTTTATTGAAGGAAATGGAATCACGGGCCGATTATCTCGCCAATGCCCCAGTGGATACGGTCTATTTCGGCGGCGGCACCCCTTCCCTGCTCGACCCGGATGACCTGGCCGGTATTGTCGACCGCATCGGACGGCTTTTTGCGCTCTCCGCGGACGCGGAGGTCACCCTGGAGGCCAACCCGGACGATATGACGGCCCGGGGACGGGTCCGCGACTGGCGGTCGGCGGGGATCAACCGGCTGAGCATCGGGGTCCAGTCCTTCTTCGAGGAAGACTTGCGCTGGATGAACCGCGCGCACAACGCCGCGCAGGCTGAAGACGCCATCCGGCTGGCCGGCGAGGAAGGGATCGACGATCTCAGCATCGACCTCATCTATGGCGGGCCAACCCTGCCCGACCGCCACTGGGAGGCCAACGTCACCCGGGCGATCGCCTGGCGGATCCCGCATATATCCTGTTATGCGCTGACCGTGGAACCCCGCACCGCGCTCGATTCCCTGATCCGGGCGCACCGGGTCCGGGACGTGGATACCGGCGACCAGGCCCGGCAATTCCTGCTGCTGATGGAATGGATGGAAAAGGCAGGGTACGAGCAATATGAGATCTCCAATTTCGCCCGGCCCGGCCGCCGGAGCCGGCATAATTCCTCCTACTGGCGGGGCGTTCCCTACCTCGGCCTGGGCCCCTCCGCCCACTCGTTCGATGGGAAGTCGCGGCAGTGGAACGTGGCCAACAACGCGGCTTACCTGGAAGCGATGGAAGCCGGCCGGCCGGCTGTCGAAGAAAGGGAATGGCTGACGCCCGTCCAGCAGCTCAATGAATACATCATGACTTCCCTTCGGACGCTGGAAGGCCTCGACCTCGGTTCCGTGGACCGGCGGTTCGGCCGGTCGGCGGCGGCAGGCCTGCTGGAGCGTGCCGGACGCTATATCGCCGGCGGCAAAATGGTGAAAACGGCCAACCTGGTGCTGACAACGGAAGGGAAACTGCTGGCGGACGGGATAGCGGCGGACCTGTTCTTTAGTGATGGCGGTGGCGGGCGCGAAGATATTGGACCCCCTGCGCAACCGAGAGGATGATCACCATCGCGAGGATGGCCATGGGTCCGAAGCCTTGAAAGGAGAGAGGCATAAATTCGCTTTATATATTAGACAAGGTACGACTCAATTTGTTTCATTCCCAGCGCAGCATTAACATTTTCCCACAAGATGCGGTAGATCATCTCCGCGATCGGCATTTCCGCACCTATGTCTTTGTTTCTCAAATAGATACATTTACTGGCATTAAAACCTTCCGCCACCATGTTCAATTCCAGCTGCGCCGCCTTTACCGAATATCCTTTTCCGATCATGTTCCCGAAGGTCCGGTTGCGGCTATAGAGGGAATAACAGGTCACCAGCAGGTCACCCAGGTAAACCGAAGCCGCATAGTTCGCGCTCCTCTTTTGCGCCGACCCGTCACCACTGTGGACCCCCACCTCGATATGGTGGATCCCCAACTTGCGCAAGAACCCGGCCATTTCGTCTGCACAGTTGGCGATCAGCACGCTGAGGAAATTATCGCCGTATTCCAGCCCGTGGGCGATGCCCGCCCCGAGCGCATAAATGTTCTTGAGGATGGCCGCAAACTGTACCCCATAGACATCCTGGTTCACGACGGTATTCAGGTAGTCCGTCCTAAAACACTCCGCCAGTTCCCTGGTCGCCGCCTCCTCCTGCCCCGAAAAGGTCAGGTAAGAGAGCTTCTCCGCCGCGACCTCTTCCGCATGACAAGGTCCCATGACGGTGAAGTACTCGCGGAGGTCGAATCCGAATTCCGAGCCGAGCCATTCGTTCAAAAGGAGGTTCTGTTCCGGCAAAATTCCCTTGATCGCCGACAGGACCTTCTTCCCGCGTAATGCACCCCGATCAAGCCCTTCCAGCGTCGCGGCCATATAGGCTGAAGGAACCGCCATGACCAACACATCCGAAGCCGCGATGACGCCGGCCACATCGTCGCTCAGCCCGAGCAGGCCGATATCGAAATTGACGGAAGACAGATATTGAGGATTGTGCCGCCTGGTCCGCAGATGCCGGATGATGGCCTCGTTCCGGATCCACCAATTGATCCGGTTCCGGTTGTCGGTAAGGATCTTGGCCAGTGCCGTAGCCCAGCTTCCGCTGCCTATCACTCCAAAACGCATGATTGTCCGGTTTTCAGGTTCCCGTATCAATTCTTGTTCCCCTCGAACAATTTGTCTTTTGGTACGACCTTGATGCGAACCCCGCTCTTCAGGGTTTTGCTGACCACGCTGTACGGCCCGGTCACGACCATGTCGCCTTCCTTTAGGCCGTCCTTGATCTCGATATAATTGATATCCTGGATATCGGTGTGCACCTTCATTTTTTTAACCGAATCCGCCGAGACGATAAAGACGACTTCGTCGAGGTCGCCGCCCGCAGATTTGGCAACGGTTGTGTTATCGCCGTTGTTATCGCCGTTGTTATCGCCGGAATTATTATCCCCGGACTCGCCGCTCCCCAGCACCGGGTTGTCGGTATTCTTCTCCCTCGTCGCGACCGCGTTGATCGGCACGGAGAGCACGTCGCTATGGGTGCGGGTCTGGATATCCGCGCTGGCGCTCATGCCCGGCCGGAAGGGAAAATGCCGCGGATGCTTCGGATCGATGAGATCTTTGTACGAGTCCGGCGACAGCCGGATATGCACCTTGTAGTTAGTGACATCGTTGGTGGACACCGTTGTCGTGGATCCGGTTGAAGTCGTGACGCTGCTGGCGATCTGGGTGACGATGCCGCGGAATTTCCGGTTGTTATAGGCATCCACCTCGATCAGCGCCGTATCCCCCAATTGCACCTTGGGAATGTCGTTCTCGCCGACATCCACGATAGCTTCGATCTTGCTCATATCGGCCACGCGCATCATTTCGGTACCGGCCATCATGGAATTACCCACGACCCTTTCCCCCTTTTTGATGCTGAGCAGGGACACCACGCCGTCGATGGGCGAGACGACCGTAGTCCGGCTCAGGTTCTTTGCGGCAATATCGAGGTTGGCGCGGGCGCTGGCGACCCCCGCCACATTCCCTTTCACGTTTTGCAGTGCCGCCAGGTAATTCGCCTGCGCGGTCAGGTAAGTCGCCTGGGCGGTCTCGTATTCCGATTGGGAGACGACCTTTTGATCGAGCAGTTGCTTTTCGCGGTCGAGGGCCCTCTTGTCAGTCTCCATCGTGGCCTTGAGCCCGGGCAGGGTCTCGTTCAGGTTGGACACCATGGCTTCCTGCTGGTCCATCTGTGCGGCGGCCTGGTTCCGTTGATTGGTATAGATATCCGCGTATATTCTCGCGAGCATCTGTCCTTTGTGGACGCTGTCGCCTTCCTGGGTGACGCCCAGTTCCACGACCTCTCCCGATATATCGGGGCTGATCTTGACCTCTTTCTCCGGGTAGATCTTACCGCTGGCAGAGACGATCTCAGTGATGTTGCGTCGGATCGCCTTTTCGGCGGAGACCTTGATGCCGTCGGCCTTGCCGATCCAGCCCGCACTCTTGGCGAGGACGAGGAAACCGATAATGACAACAACCACTATAATGATCCGGAGGAGTAGCTTATTCATGTTGCAATTTATTCATTTTGTAAGTCGAATGCCCATACCCTTGTAGTACTCCAGGACTTTCATCTTGAAGACATAGTCGAACTGGTCGTAGATCAGGTTCACTTTGGCATTGAAATAATTGTTTTGATTAGTCAGCAGGTCGATCGTGTTGCTCATACCGACATTGTATCTCTTCTGCGCAAAGTCGTAGCTTTTCTGGGTAGCGGTCAGCGTGATCTTTTGCGCCTCGTACTTTTCCAGTGCGGCGACTGCCAGATTATATGCCTGGTAGATATTGGATTTCAGGGTTAGATTGTCCTGGTCGCGGGTCAGCTCGATATTGCGGAGATTGAGCCGGGACTTTTCATAGTTTGTCCGCAGCGTGCCCTGGTTGAAGATGGGTACCTGGATGGAAAGGCCGACTGTCTGCGCGAAATAGTTGTTCAATTGCGTAAAATAGTGGACGGGAGGTACGGTAGAGAAGTTATACCCCTTGACGACTGGCCCCAGCACGCCTGCATTCGACCCGGCGACATGACCTATCGTATCCGTTCCCATAACCGGCGTCCCAACCTGCTGGGGCGTATTGATATAGTTGGTCCCGAGACTGCCAAACACCGAAACGGTCGGCATCATGGCCCCTTTTGCCGCACGCATGAGTTCCGTGTACCCCCGGATATTCAGCGCATCCATTTTTTGCTGCGGCTGATGCGTCAACGCCAGCTCGTAGACCGCATCCGGCTGGAGATTCGCCAGTTGCTCGATCGGTATCTGGTCGATGGGCGGCGTATCGACCTCGAAAGGCGTCGCCGCATCCAGATCCATGAGGGCTTTGAGCGTAAACACGGCCTGAATGGCATTACTCTTGGCAATCACATAATTAGAACTGTCCTGCGCCACCTGCGATTCCAACTCCGCGGCGTTCAGTTCGGGAAGTGTTCCTGCGAAGACTTGCTTACGGGTGATCTGTAGCTGATTCTGGGACAGCTGTAGTTGTAACTGTGCGGCCTGTGCCGTCTGGTCAAGCAGCAACACCTGAAGATAGTCGTTGGCCACACTCAGCGAAATATTGTTGATCAGCAATTCCGAGTTGGCCAGCATGGCCTGCCAGGCGTAACGGCTGGCGTCGATGGTCCGCTGAATGTTGAAACCATTGAATACGACGACGCTGGATTGTAATGAGAGGTTATTGTAAAGCGAAGTCTGGGTATTGAGGGTAAAGGAGGTCGGGTTCTGACTTCTGCCTGCTGTCAGGTCTACGCTGCTCCCGAAACCCAGCGTCGGAATACGCAGTAGTCGCGACTGCGTGTACGTAAGTTTGCTTAACCGGGCCTGGATATCTGCCTGCTTGATACTGATATTGTTGGCGACCGCATAAGTCACGCAACGCTGCAGGTCCCACTTGTCCTGGGCACGGCTGGCTTCGGTTAACAGGAATAAGGATATGGATAGGAAAAGGAAATGCTTTTTCTTACTCATGCGACAAATTTATAATAATTTTCTACCAGGCAGCATCAAAGGCGTGCCGGAGATCGTCAATTATATAAGCGGCGTCCTCCAGACCGGTATATAGCCGCAACATCCGGTGTTCGGGGTTGTTTGCGTCAAATTCCTCGTTGGAAACCCCGGCGCACCGGGGCAGGATCAGCGATTCGTGGCCTCCCCAGCTTACCGCCATGAATACGTGCCGCAGCGCCTCGCAGAAACGGACGATTTCCGGGCGGGAGTCCGCGTGAACATAGAAACTGATCAACCCGCAGGCGCCGGTCATCTGGCGGCGCGCGAGCGCATATTGCGGGAAATCCTCGTCCAGCGGGAAAAGGACTCGCTCCACCTGGGGATGGGATTTCAGGAAGCCGACGACTTCCCGGGTGCTTTTGCCGATCCGGTCCAGGCGTGCCGGCAGCGTTCGGAGTCCCCGGATCAGCAACCAGGCGTTGAAAGGCTGGATGCCGCTCCCGATATTCAGGTATTCGCTGTCGAAGATCTTTTTCATCATCTCCCGGGTGCCGCAAAGCACCCCGCCCACGGTATCGCTGTGGCCCCCGATATATTTCGTCGCCGTCTGCATGCTGATATCGATCCCCAGCCCGATCGGGCGCTGGTAGAGGGGCGTGCAATAGCTGTTGTCGACGATCGTGACGATCCCCTCGGACCGGGCAAGCTCGGCGACGGCGGAGAGGTCCTGGATCCTGAAATCCCAGGAATTGGGGGACTCGAGATAGATCAGGCTGGTCGAAGGAAGGATAGCCCGCTCGAAGTCTTCGATCTGCGTGCCTTCGACATAGGTCGTACTGACGCCAAACCTCGGAAGGACCACGTCGAACATGCGCTGGGCCCAGGTATAGGGCCGGCTGACCGAGACGATATGGTCGCCGCCCTTCACATTGGCAAGGACGGCCGCAAAGGTAGCGGCCGCGCCGCTGTTGAATACCAGGCAATCTTCGGCGCCGTCGAGCGCCGCCAGCTTCTGACGGAGGATCTCCACCGTCGGGTTCAGACCGCGGCTATACAGGTACCCGCTGTACTCATCCTCGAAGAGTGCCTTCAACTGGTCGACCGTCGACACGCGGAAATTGCTCGTCTGTACGATGGGCGGGGCCACCGCGTTGAAATAGTGCTCGCGATCCTCGCCCAGTTCGTTGATGATATAGGAAATATCCATATTTAGTTCTTGATTGCCAGGCCCTTGCCGGCCCGGATGACAAAATACAAACCAAAGCAAATGCTGAAAATCCCCGCGCCGAACAGCGCGGACCGCGGGTCCCCCCACACGATGCTGGTGGCCACCCCGATATAGGCCAGGATGAGGACGAGCGGCACGAGTGGATACCATTTGATACGGTAGATATCCTGGTCCTCCCGGACCTTCCGGTGGCGGAGGATAAAGATAGTGGATGCCGACGTGGCAAAACCGATGCTATCCAGGAAAATCGTGTAGTTGATGATCTTATCCACGCGATCGCTGAAGAGCAGGGTGAGCACGATCGCCGCGGAAAAGGCGGTCAGCGACCAGACGATCACATCGCGCCGGGCAGTCTTCCTGGAAAAGGCTGCCGGCAGAATCCCTTCTTCGCTCATGGCGTACATGACCCGCGGGTTGCTCATCACCGAAACGTTCACATAGGCCAGGACCGACAGGAACATGAGGACCCGGAGGATCCTGTCGCCGGCCGGACCGAACAGATGACCCATGAGCACCGCGGCGATCGAATCGGTGTTCTTCAGCTGGTCGAAGCCGATGACCCGGACGTATACAAAGTTGAGCAGCAAATAAAGGACGATCACCAGCATCACGCCATAGCTGATGCCGCGGGGGATCACACGCCCGGCGTCCCTGACTTCTCCCCCGAAATTGATCGTTTGCTGGTAGCCGCCATAGGTGAAGCTGACCGCAACCAATCCCAGGCCGAAGGCCTTCAGCCAGCCGAGTTGGGAACCGCCGGTCGCCGCCATGACCTTTCCGGTCGCAGCCGGCACGGGATAGTGGCCGAACAGGGAAGCGATCAGCAACAGGACGAGGAGGATCTTGAAGACCGTAAGAATGTTTTGCACCCGGCTGCTCATCCGCAGTCCAAGGAGGTTCACGAGATAGAAGCAGCCAACGGCGCCGGTGGTCACCAGTTGCTTGAACAGCCCGGGCGTGGGTTGGTGGCCAAAGAAAAAATTCCCGATGTATTCCGCGCCGATGACGCCGACCGCTGCGGTAGACCCGGCGTTGGAGACAAGGATGATGCAGTTGATGGCAAAGGCGAGTGACGGATGATACCCGTAGGAGAAAATCTTGTAATATCCACCGGTTACCGGGTATCGCGAGCCGATCTCCGCATAGGTAAGACCGCCGCAAAAGGCGATCACGCCGCCGACTCCCCAGGCCAGGAAGAAAAGGGCCGGAGTGCCCGTACGGGCCGCCGCATCCACCGGCGTACGAAAAATGCCCATGCCGATGACCAGGGAGACGACGATCATCATGAGATCGAAAAGGTTCAGCTGTTTCTTATTCATCGGGGGGCGGGTAATGCTCCGGTTGAAGATAATGATTATTCCGTTCTGCCCTTAATTCACTCATTCTGTTTTACCTTTAAACCGCTGTTCCCGACCATCACTTATCCATTCCGAATGATGAAGATCAACTGGCTGCTGGCTGTCCTGCTGTTCCACTCCGCCAACCTGCTCGCGCAGGCATCCGCTCCGCCGGATTTTCTCACTGATTCCTCGGACACGCGGCCGTTGCATGAGGCGATGGTAAAGGCATACCTGCAGAACAGGAAGCTGATCGATGTCGGTGCACCCGTAGCCGTTGTCGGCAAGGCAACGCTCGACCGCTTTGGTAACGGAAGTATCCTGCCTGCCATCAATCTCACTCCCGGCGTACGGATGGAGGAGCGTTCGCCCGGCAGCTACCGGCTGAACATCCGCGGGAGTTCGATCCGCTCGCCATTCGGGGTCCGCGATATTAAGATCTATTATAACGAGATCCCGCTGACCGACCCCGGGGGTAACACCTATCTGAATGAACTGGGCTTCTACAATTTTCAATCGATCGAAGTGATCAAAGGGACTGCCGGCAGCCTGTACGGCGCGGGCATCGGGGGAGCCGTCCTCATCAGTTCCATGCCCGCGGTCTGGGAAAAGGGCGGGAGCCTTGACTATACCGGCGGCAGTTATGCGACCAACCAGACGAATATCAACCTGCGGCTGGGGGACTCGGACCACCGGAGCATCCTGTCCTACGACCACCAGACCAGCGACGGCTACCGGCAGCAGACAAAGATGCGCCGCGACGTCGCCAGTTGGGAGAGCCTGGTCCGGACAAGCGATCGCCAGACCATCCACGCCTACATCCTGTATAGCGACCTCTATTATCAGACACCCGGCGGCCTCACGGAAGCCGAATACAATTCCAACCCGCGGATGGCCCGGCCGCCGAAAGGGACTTCACCCGGTGCGGTGCAGGCGCAGGCCGCAATATTTCAGAAAAATTTCACTGCGGGCTTCAGCAATGCCTACCGGCTCGGCGGCCACTGGCAGAATACGACATCGGTATACGGGGCCTACACCGATTTCACCAACCCCGGGATCCGTGTCTACGAAAACCGCCAGGAGCCGCACGTCGGCGGCCGCACCGTCTTTCAGTATAAGACGGCCTGGGGCGCGACCGAGCTCCAGCTGAACGCCGGAGGCGAAGCGCAAAAAGGGTTTTTTGAAACCCGGGACTATGACAACAACGGCGGAGTGCCCGCGGCCTTACAGCTGGACGACAAACTCAACAACTGGACCTATATGGGTTTTGCCCAGGCGGACCTACGGCTGCCGATGGGCTGGACGGTCACGGGCGGTGCGAGTTATAATGTCAACGCGCTCGATATGCTCGCGCTCACGTCGTCGCCGCCGGCCAGGAATTCCATCCGCTTTTCGAACAAGCTCGCGCCCCGCATCGCTCTGCTCAAAAAGCTCGGCCCCGATATGTCGGTCTATGCCAGCGCAAGCCGCGGCTTCTCGACACCGACGGTACAGGAGCTGCAGAAAAGCAATGGCGTGGTGGGCCCGTCGCTGCAGCCGGAGAACGGCGTCGACTACGAACTGGGGGCCCGGGCGAGCTTTTTGAACGGCCGGCTGTTCATCGACGTCGACGGTTTCATCTTCCATATCAGCAATGCGATCGTTCAGCGGATCGATTCCAACGGGATCGCCTACTCCGTCAATGCCGGCGGGACGAACCAGCATGGCGTCGAGACCTTTGTGTCGTATCGCGTCGTCGATGCCCCCGGCAGGTTAGTCAGCAGTATCCGGTTGTTCGCCAGCCACGCCTGGCACGATTTTCATTATTCGGCCTTTACAAAGGACAGCTCCGACTATTCCGGCCACCGGCTGCCCAGTGTGCCCCCGCAAAGTCTGGTCTCCGGTCTCGACGTCGGCCTCGGGATCGGCGTCTATGCCAATGCCACCTACACCTATACGGATAAGATCGCGTTGAACGACGCCAACACCTACTACGCCGGTTCCTACAACCTCGTCGGCGGCCGCATCGGTTTCCGGAAGATCGTGTCGCGATGGAAAGGGGATGTCTTCGCCGGGATCGACAACGCCGGCAATATCAAATACAGCCTCGGGGACGACTTCAACGCCGCGGTCAACCGGTTCTACAATGCCGCGCCCGGCCGGAACTATTTTGCCGGCCTGTCTATGAACTACGCTTTCCGGTAGATCGCGCCATGGGCGCAGGGGACGCCATGCCATGGCCGCCATGCGGGTCAGATGCCTGCCTGAGGCGACCGCGTGATCCGGATAGCCGTGGCGTAGAAATTGTTCGCGGCTCCCAGCACCTCGTACCGGATATAGTAGCTGCGCGTAAAGTCGTTCCAGGCCGCGAATTCGTGATTAGGAATGTTGAACTCGTCAAAAAGGATGATATCCCCTTCGCGCAGAAAAGGCGCAAGACTGGTCAGGGCAAACAAGGTGGAAGAATAGAGATCTGCATCCATGTGCAGGACGCGGGTAAAGGCGCTCTGGTCCGTCTTCGCTCCCCAGTCGCGGAGAAATTGATAGAGGGTATTTTGAAACAGGCCTTTAATAAATGTACCGCGCGCGTCATCCATGAACGGGATATCGAAACTAAAAGCGCCCTTCTTGAAAAAATGCCAGTCTTCCGGGAGACCCTCGAAGGTATCGAAACCATGGAACCGAGACTCCGGGTGATGGTTGGATTTCACCCACCAGGCGAACGAGGTGCCGCCCGCTACCCCGAATTCGAGATATTGAATGGGTTTCTGATCCAGGCCAAACTGACGGATTATATATTCATGAAGTTTCACGCGGTCCGTGTACCGGCGAAAGGGCCGGTAAAAATCGGAATATGGCGTTTTCCTGTAATGCGTATTCACCCAGGAAGTCAGCAGCGAAAAATTGGCGAGGAACCGGAACAGGAACCGAAAGGGAACGAGCAGGATCCCAAACCTTGAAACCAGCAGCAGATCCTTGACGAATGAGTTGGCCTTCCGGAAAAATTTTCCCATAATAGGGGGCAAAACTAACCAATTTTTCTATTACTTTTAGGGCTTTGGCCATGTACCGTCTAAACATGAAATTCAAACAATGAAAACGCAACCCCTGACCGCCATCCTGGCGGCGGTCGCCCTGTCGATCGCATCCAGCTGCCAGAAACAAAATTCCGCGGCCCTGCCTCCCGCTCCCACCGTCAACGCAGGCACTTCTCAATCTGTCAAACTTCCAGTCGACTCCGCGCTGCTTTCGGGATCGGCTGCGGATGCCGCGAGCCGGATCAGCGGATATATCTGGAGCGAAATTTCCGGTCCCAACACGGCGACCATAGCCGATGACGGCTCACCCGTTACGGAAGTGAAGAATCTCACCGCCGGCTTTTACGTATTCCAGCTGATGGCTACCGATTCCCTTGGCCTGACCGGTGTCGACACAGTTAGCGTCACCGTCATCCAGCGCGACCCGATAACGGACACGCTCCGCACTTTGTTTCCGGCTACGAGCTTCAGCCCCTACGAGACGATGTTCCTCGGGAATGCATCGATGCCACAGGGAAACAGCGCTTCACCTGAACTACTTGCTGAAACCTGGACGATCAATGGCCTTGCCGTTTATGGCAGGTCCTTCTTCCAATTCAACATGACCTCCATACCGGCCGGGACTCCCGTGAAGTCGGCTATGCTTTACCTTTTTTCCGACCCGCAACCTGTCAACGGGGATTTGGTCCACGCGAACTACGGTTCTGCAAATGACTTCTATATCCGGCGCGTGGAAGGCAGCTGGGACCAGTCTCTGGGCTGGAACAATTTTCCGGTGACCGACACCACCGGGCAAGTCCATGTGCCGCAAACCAGTCAATCCACCCTCGATCTGAGCCTCGACGTAACCACCATGGTAAACGACATGCTCAGTAATGGTAACCATGGGTTCGAAATGGTACTGAATACGGAGCAGATCTATAACTCCCGGATCTTCTGCAGTTCCTTGTATTCCGACCACAGCAAGCATCCGTACCTTGTGGTGGTGTATTGATCATTGGAATGAACATCTTTAATAATGCGCACGGCCCGTTCGGCCGTGCTTTTTTTTCAGCTACTTTTGTCCCGCTATGACCTGCCATGCCCTTCGCAGACAGATATTGCTGTTATCCTCCGCCTTGCTGCTGTTCGCCTGCGGCGGGTCCGGCGGGCAGCACGTTGCGGCGGACTCCCCGGCCGCTACCGCGGAGGTCCGGTATGCAAAAGGCTTTACGATCGTCGACCACGCTGGCTACAAAGAGGTAAAGATCGCCAGCCATGCGGCGGGTTCGCGGGACACGCTGGAATACCTGTTGTTGCCGGCGGGTGCGGCAGTTCCCGGCGGTCACCCTGGGGCCCGTGTCATCCGCGTTCCGGTGAAATCGATGGTCGTAACGGGCTCGCCGCAGATCGCGGAGGCGGCGTTTGCGGGTGTCGCCGGCCGGATCGTGGGCGTGGGCAGCGGGCAGTATGTCTTCGATTCGCTGGTCCGGGAAGGGCTGCGCACCGGCCGGGTCCGGCAGGTGGAGGCGGAAGACGATCTCAACAACGAATTATTGATTTCGCTGCGGCCCGATGTGGTGATCACGATGACCAATCCCGACGCTGGCGGATCCCGGTACCGGACCTTACTGCAAGCCGGCATCCCGGTGCTTCCCGACGCGGACTGGCTGGAAACGACTCCGCTTGGAAAAGCCGAATGGGTCAAGCTGATCGGCGCCCTGACCGGCCGCGAGGATATCGTCAACCCGAAATTCGATAGCATCGCCGCCGCCTATCAGCGGCTTGCGTCCATCGGCCGGTCGGCGCCGCAGCGGCCATCGGTCATCCTCGAAATGCCGTTCAAGGGCACCTGGTACTTACCTGCCGGCGGCAGCTTTATGGCGGCCTTCCTGCGCGACGCGGGTGCGGACTATCATTGGGCCGGCACAAAAGGCGAGGGCAGCCTTGCACTGGAATTCGAGGCGGTGGCGCCGGAAGCGCTGAAAGCGGATTACTGGCTGGACATCGGCGCCGTCGACTCAAAAAAAGAGATCCTGGCGAGGGATCCGAGGTTCGCCGCTTTTCATGCGTTCCGGACGGGCGCCTTGTTCAATTACAATCGACGCGTCAATGATGCCGGCTCCAATGATTATTGGGAATCCGGGGTGGTCAACCCGCAACTGGTACTCGGCGACCTGATCCGCATCCTGCACCCGGGCCTGCTGCCGCCGGACACGCTGGTCTATTACAAACAACTCAAATGAAGGAACGACCGATCAAAAGACTCCGGCTTGGCGGACTGTTGCTCCTGCTGGTGCTGGCCTTCCTGCTGGACCTGTCGACCGGGTCGGTCCATATCCCGCTGAAAGGCATTGCCGGCGCGCTCTTTTCTCGTTCGGCCGCCAACCCCGCGTGGCATTTTATCATCGCGGGCATCCGGCTCCCCAAGGCCTGTACGGCCATTCTGGCGGGCTGCGGCCTATCGGTCGGCGGACTCCAGATGCAGACCTTGTTCCGCAACCCGCTGGCCGATCCTTCGATCCTGGGGATCACGGCGGGCGCCAGTCTGGGCGTGGCCGCCGTGATGCTGGCGGGCGGAAGCGTGGCTGCGCTCTATGCGATCGGCGCCATGGGGATGTCGGGCAGCTGGCTGATCATCGGAGCGGCCTGCATCGGGGCCGGCGCCGTCATGCTCCTCGTCCTGGCGCTCGCACGACGGTTACAGGACAACGTGATGATGCTCATCCTCGGCATCATGATCGGCAGCCTCACGCTTGCGCTGATCAGCATCTGGCAGTATTTCAGCAACCCGGAGGAGGTGAAGGACTTCCTGTTATGGACCTTCGGGTCGCTGGGCGGTGTGACCGGCGGTCAGTTGACCATCCTGGCCGCCGTCGTGCTGGCAGGGCTGGCCATCGCCTTTCTTTCTTCCAAAATGCTTGACGCGTTGCTCCTCGGGGAAAATTATGCGCGAAGCATGGGGTTGAGCGTGGGAACGGCGCGTTCGGTGATCATTTGCAGTACGAGCCTGCTCGCAGGCGGCATAACGGCCTTCTGCGGACCGATCGGGTTCGTCGGCATTGCCGTGCCGCATATCGCCAGGTTCCTGTTCAATACCGCGAGCCATCGCCGGCTGATCCCCGCTTGCTGCCTGATTGGCGCGACACTGCTGCTGCTTTGCGACGCGCTGGCACAACTGCCCGGCACGCAGTCCGCGCTCCCGATAAATATTATCACCTCGCTGGTTGGCGCGCCGCTGGTCGTCGCGCTGCTGTTGCGACAAACCACGATCCACGCATGGTAACCGTCACCGCTGCTCCCCGGGCGCAGCAGGGGACCCTCCTGGCAGCCCACGGGCTGCAAACAGGCTATGGCGCCGGATCGTCGGCGATCGTCGTCGCCCGCGAGCTTCCCGCGTTGGAGTTGAAGGCCGGCCGGCTCGTCTGTCTGCTCGGGCCAAACGGATCGGGTAAGTCCACGCTGCTTCGGACGCTGGCGGGCCTCCAACCCACACTGGCGGGGGAAATAACGATTGCGGGACTGGCCGACAGGTCGCCTTCCGCACTCGCCAAAAAGATCAGTCTCGTGCTCACAGACCGGGTGCGTGGCAATCACCTGACGGTCTACACGCTGGTCGCACTGGGACGGTATCCCTACTCAGGGTGGCTGGGATCGTTGCACGCGGCGGACAAGGCGAAAGTCGGCTGGGCCCTGCAAACCGCCGATGTCGAAGCGCTGAAGGATAAGCCGATACACACCCTGAGCGACGGCCAATATCAAAAAGTAATGCTCGCTCGGGCGCTCGCCCAGGACACGCCGGTCCTGATGCTGGATGAGCCGACAGCCCATCTGGACCTGCCCAGCCGCATCCGGCTGATGCGCCTGCTGCACGGGCTTTCCCGTGACACGGATAAAGCGATCCTGCTGTCGACGCATGAACTGGACCTCGCCCTCCAGATCGCGGATGAGGTCTGGCTGCTTCAATCCGGCGGTCAGCTCCGGCAGGGAACACCGGAGGACCTGGTATTGAACGGCACCTTCGAAGCGGCGTTCGCGGAAGAAGACGTCGTGTTCGATAAGGAGGCCGGCACCTTTCTGCTCCATCTGGCGCCGGGCAAGCCGATCGGTCTTTCCGGCGAAGGCACCGCGCTTTTCTGGACGGAACGCGCGCTCCGGCGCGCGGGATTCAAGCTGACCGCAGACGCGCCGTTGCAGGTGCGCGTGCGCTCAGGTCCCGGCGGCCCGGCCTGGGAAGTGGCCGGCGATGTGGTTGCCACCGGAGTGGACAGCATCGAAAAATTGTTGCTGGCGATACGCTGAAATGAATATCTTCGCACCGGATTCGGTTGACGCCATGCGTCATTAAAAGGGAAGTCCGGTGAAAATCCGGCGCTATCCCCGTAGCTGTAAATGCTGCCGCCGACGGCCTCCCGGCCGGTTTGCGGAAATGACCTGTAACTCCTCACACCACTGTCCGCGCCATGCGGATGGGAAGGTACACAGGTCTGGCACGAGCCAGAAGACCTGCCTGATCCATCACTTGATTTATTAACAGCTTTCGGGAGAAAAGCAAAAATTAACTGCAATGATCAGCAAACATTGGGCATTCTTTCTGCTGCCGCTTGCCGGCAGTCTTTCCGCATTCGCGCAGTCGGCCGGGGACAGCACCGGCAAACAGCTCGACCAGGTCGTGGTGACGGCCACCAAATACCCTGTCAAACAAAGCCGGACGGGCAAGGTGGTGATCGTCATTGCGCACGGGCAACTGGAAAAGAGCATCGGCAAATCCCTCGGCGAGCTGCTCGGCGAGCAGGCAGGCATCACCGTTAGCGGTGGGCTGAACGATCCGGGCACTAACCAAAGCATCCGGATGCGCGGCGCCGGCTCGGGACGTACGCTCATCCTCGTCGACGGCGTCCCGGTCGGCGATCCGTCGGCCAACGACAACAGCTTCGACATCAACCTCATCCCCGTCACCATGATCGAGCGGATCGAGATCTCCAAGGGCGCCCAGTCGACCCTGTACGGATCGGACGCCATCGCCGGCGTCATCAACATCATCACCGTGAAGCCGGATGTCAAAAAGCCGTTCAACGGAAAAGCCGGCCTTTCCGGCGGGAATTACGGGACTTATAACGGCAACGTACAGCTGTACGGGAAGCTGGCCGACCGGCTGACCTACAATGTCCGGTACAACCACGATCATTCCGCCGGTTTCCCTTCGGCGCGCGACACGAGCCACGGTCCGTCTCCGGTCCCCTTCGTGAACGATGGTTATCACGGCGACCAGGCAGCGGCCAACCTGGCCTGGAATGCTGCGGGTCCGTTTACCGTCAGGGGTTTCGTGCAGTATAGCAATTATACGTCGGCCATCGACGCCGGCGCCTTCGCGCCTGCGGTGGACTATACCAGCGCCAGCAGGAACCTGATGGCCGGCGGCGGTATTGTGCTCCGGCTGCCTTCCACGACGATCACGGGCAACTATCTTTACAACAGCACCGATCGTCATCTCCTCGAGGACAGCGTCTATGGCCAGTACTACTTTTCCGACCGGTACCGCGGGACCGCGCAATTCGCGGAGATATTCGCCAGCACCAGCCTTGGCGGCGGTTTCACGCTCCTCAACGGTGCGGATTACCGGTCCTCTTCCATGAACGAGAACGGCAATGCCGGCGGCTATCCGCTTTCCTTCAAAGACACGTCGATAAGCCAGGGCTCCATGTACGCTTCCCTGTCCTACGCCGGCGCGGACGGCCTGAGCGCGGAGCTCGGCGGGCGCCTGAACACCGATTCCCGGTATGGCAGCAACTATACCTACACGTTCAACCCCGCCTGGCTGATCGATCGTCACTGGAAGTTGTATGGCAGCATCGCCAGCGCCTTCAAGGCGCCCACGCTGTACCAGCTCTATTCTCCCTATGGCAACCCGGACCTGCTGCCGGAAAAGTCAACCAGTACGGAGGCAGGTGTGCAATACGGGAACAGCGCTTTCGATACCCGCGTCACTTTTTTCCACCGGCGGACGAGAGACGGCATCGATTACAATTACTTCACGAACCGCTATTACAATTTTGATGTGGAAGCGGGGAACGGGATCGAATGGGAAGGTTCGCTCAGGTTGCCCGATGGCTGGACCCTGTCCGCCAACTATACCTGGCTGAACATGAAGGAACGCACGGAAAGCCATGTCTCCTACAAGGACACGACATACGGCTATGCTTTGCGGGTGCCGGTGCATACGTTCAATCTCACCCTGGGCGTCCGTCCGTTGCCCCGCCTCGACATCAGCCTGACCGGGCACTATGAAAGCAGGCGGTACGACATCGGCGGGTATGATGCCGGGTTCAATCCGTTGCCCGACGTCGCACTGGACCCTTTTTTCATACTCAACGCGTATGCCGGCTACCGGCTGTCGCGCCATTTGCGGTTTTTCGCCGAAGGGCGCAACGTGTTGAACAAGAAATTCTTCACCATTTACGGCTTCAACTCCATTCCGGCCATGTTCACCGGCGGTGTGACAGTCGATTGGTAAATTTCGGACCTTTGCCGGATGGACACGCTCTACCTGATCCGTCACACGACACCGGCCGTCGCCAGAGGCATTTGCTATGGGCAGACAGACCTGGACGTAACGGAAAGTTTCGCAGCCGAGACGGAGCTTATCCGGCCGCATCTTCCTGCCTCGATCGCGTCGGTGTACAGCAGTCCCCTGAAACGGTGCAGCCTTTTGGCGCGCGAACTTTTCCCGGGACACCCGGTGCGGATGCTGCCCGACCTGATGGAAATCGACTGCGGCCGGTGGGAAATGCGCGCCTGGGATGAGCTCCCCGCCGAAGAGGTCGATCCCTGGATGGCCGATTTTGTGCAGCTACCCATTCCCGGTGGAGAAAGCTACGTGGAGATGTACGGCCGGGTGATCCGCTGCTGGGACCATATCAAATCCGTCAAGGGACCCGGCGATGCCGCGATCGTCGCGCACGGCGGGGTGATCCGGAGTATCCTGGCCGCGGTTGGCGGGGTGTCGCTGCCCGAAAGTTTCAAAACCTACTCTCTGCCGTATGGTTGCGTCGTGCGCGTCGAAGGCTCCGAAGAAGGCTGGACATACCGGGTCCTCAGCACCCACGCGCCAGCCGGGCGGGAGCAGCACAAGCCAAAATCATTTTACCGCTAATTCGATTTTATTAAGTAGTTTTGCCGTCCCTTTTTCCGGGCGCTTTCGCCGGGTGAAAGCACTGGTCCTGTAGTACAACGGATAGTATAAGGGTCTCCGAAGCCCTGGATTCCAGTTCGATTCTGGACGGGACCACATCGATTTTTCAATGCCCTGCAACTACGTAAGTTGTGGGGTTTGTCGTTTTTGAGGGGGGTTCTATTTCAGCACCTCCCCCAGCTTCGCTTCCAGTTCCGGGCCATGAAGCGCCGCGGCGATCACCTTTCCTTGCGGATCGATGAGTACATTGTAGGGAATGCCGTCAAACTGGAAGGTGGACACCGCCTTGCTGTTCCAGTATTTGAGGTCGCTGACCTGCGTCCAGTCCAGCTTGTCTTGCTGGATCGCCTTTTGCCAGTCGTCCTTTTTCATATCCAGCGACACGCCGAGGATCGCAAAATTCTTCTTGTTCTTGAATTCCTCATGCGCTTTGACAACATTGGGGTTCTCCGCGCGGCACGGTCCGCACCAGCTCGCCCAGAAGTCGACCAGCAGGTATTTGCCGCGATATGCCGACAACGACACCGGCTTTCCGTCGGCGTCAGGCAGCGTCAGGTCGGGCGCTTGTTTCCCCACCCAATCGATTTCTTCGTCGCGTTGCTGGTTCACCTGGCTGCCCTGCTGCTCATAGCCTTTTTTTAGCTGTCTGACGACCTGGTTGTCGGGATATTTCTTGACCAGCTCATTCAAGGCAAGATCGAAGTCTCCCTTGGTAAAGCTGTGGGAGCCCAACGAGAGCGCCACCGCGGCAACCGTCGGATTGGGACTGCTGTTGACGAACTGCCGGATATAGGTATTCAGATCCTCCGCCGCCAGATTGACCATTTGGGATGCCGACTGCTGTACGCTGTCCGGCGCATTGGCACGGTGCAGGCTGTCGGCAACGACCGCCCGCTGTTCGGCCACGAAATTCTTCTGACCGAAGACGGTGATGAAGTCTTTCAGCTGGCTGCTGGCCTCGGAACCGCTGACGTCATAAAAGTTATCCTTTTTGCCGAGGTCCACATTCACCTTGATTTCCGGTGCGTCGTTGACGACCGGCACGCCAAGCACATTGTCTCCAAAAGCCAGCTCATAGACTCCCTGCGACCGCGCTTTCGTGGTCAGCGTAAAATGGCCCCTCCCCGCGGGGATCCGCGCCGAGTCGAGCAGGATAGGCTGCGGGCTGGCGAAGGAGAGCTCCAGCAAAAATACCTTGGTGACCGGACCGGCCACCGCCGTCAATTTATCACCGTTCTGGAACGTTCCCGATATGGTGAAGTTGCCCTTCTTTCCGTTCTGGCAGGACCCGAGCAGCAGGCAAAGACCGCCGGCAATGGCCCCTACATAAGTTCTTATCATGTTAGTTATCCAGTTTTTCCATTAATAATCGATTGGTCAGCCGCGGATCCGCCTTACCCTTGGAGATCTTTTTCACTTCGCCGACGAAGAGGCCGATCAGTCCCTTCTTTCCGCGCCGGTATTCCGACACCTTATCCGGCATTCCGGCAAGCGCCTGGTCGATCCAGGCCTCGATCTCGGCGGTGTCGGAGCTCTGGATGAGGTTCAGCGCGGCGGCGATCTCCATCGGATCGCGTTCAGGATGTGCCACCAGGACCGGAAAGATCCTTTCGGCCGCGATTGAAAAGCTAACCTTTTGATCGTCCACCCCTTTCATCAGTTTTGCCAGCGCGACGGCCGGGACCCGGAATTCGGCCCAGCTCAATCCTCCGTCGTTCAGCGCGGACCTGACCGGTCCGAGCAACCAGTTGGCGGCGCCCTTGTAATTGGTCGTACAGGCGGTCAACTGTTGATAATAAGCCGCTGAATCTTTATCGTCGCCGATCAGCCGGGCATCGTATTCGGGGAGCTGAAAGTCCCGCCGCAACCGCGCGACGACCGCTTCGGGTAGTTCCGGCAGCGCGCTGCGGACCTGCTCGAGGAAGGCATCGGTGACGATGAACGGCGGAAGGTCCGGATCCGCAAAATAGCGGTAATCGTTGGCCTCTTCCTTGGTGCGCAGCGGGAAGGTTGTACCGGCCGCTGCATCGTAACTCCGGGTCTGCTGGATGACCGGTTCGCCCGAGCCGATCAACCCGATCAGACGTTCGGCTTCGAATTCGATCGCCCGCCTGACGTTGCGGATCGAGTTGAGGTTCTTGACTTCCACTTTGGTCCCGAGCGTGGTGACACCTCTTTTCCTGACGGAGACATTCGCATCGCAGCGCATCGATCCTTCTTCCATATTCCCGTCGCAGACCCCGAGATAACGCAACAGTTTCCGCAGCTCGGTCAGATAGACATAAGCTTCTTCGCCGCTGCGGATGTCCGGCTCCGTTACGATCTCGATCAAGGGTACACCCGCGCGGTTGAGGTCGACAAGCGTGTTGGCAGCGTCAGCGTCATGTATGCTTTTGCCGGCGTCTTCTTCCAGGTGGATGCGGTTCAGCCGGATCTCCCGCTCGCCTTCGGCCGTCCTGACGGTCACACGACCACCCTTGCAGATCGGCGTCGTATGCTGGCTGATCTGATATCCTTTCGGCAGGTCGGGATAGAAATAATTTTTTCGGGCAAAATAATTCGTCCGCTCGATCTCCGACCCGCACGCCAGACCCATACGGATCGCATATTCCACCGCCCTCCGGTTGAGCCGCGGGAGCGAGCCCGGATAGCCGAGGGTCACGGGACTGATATTCGTGTTGGGCTCGGCGCCAAAGGCAGCGCTATCCCCGCAAAACAGCTTGGTTCGGGTCAGCAACTGGGCATGCACTTCCAGGCCAACTACTATTTCATATGCATCATAAGTTTTTGCCATATCATCTAAGCTTCCCGGGCGTTTGCATCCCGCAAATTTATTGATTTATGGGCCAACCGGGGATTATTTGTCGGCGGACGCGCCGCTGGCCCGGCCGCATGCGGATTGCTCCTGGCCGCGCTGGACACACTGCCGCACATGACGAAGGCAGGCCCGAAGGCCTGCCTGTTGGAAATAGCTGAATAAGGCAATATCATGCCGGAAACATCGACACGGTCTAAAGGTCGGCGGTCCGAAGTCTCTTAGGCACCTTCACATCCAGTTCCTGCGACTTGCCGTCGCGGAGGATGCTCACTTTTACACTCGTCTTTTCCCTTGCCGCCCGGGCCGCTTCTGTCAGATCGGTCACCGATTTGATCTCCTTCCCGTCGAACCGGGTGATCACATCACCTTCCTTGAGGCCCGCCTTGGCCGCCGCGGATTCGTCGTCGACATCGAGTATCTTGGCGCCCTTGCCGTCTTCGTCGTCCTGGGCCCTGATCCCGAATTTCACGGAATTCCCGTAGGTGCCGAGGAACTCTTTCGGCCAATTGCCCGGAACGGGGGCCTTCATGTCCGGCATTTCAAACTTGTACATATTGAAAGGTTCGACCGTGAAAGCCTTCGCCTTTCCGAGGATAACCGGAATTTTTTGCTCTTTACCGTCGCGGGTGACCGTCACGGTGATCTTGTCACCCGGCTTGTGATGGCCGATCGTCTCGGATAGCGAACCCGGATCCTCGATCTCCGTGCCGTCCACTTTCGTGATCACATCCCCGACCTTCAATCCTGTCTTTTCGGCGGCGCTGCCCTTGGTGATCTGGATGACCTTTGCGCCTTTGTCGTCCCCGTTCTTTTCCATCCCAACACCTAGCTGCGCCCGGTCTTCCCGCAACAGATCGCTGTTGCCATAGCTCCAGGTCCGGTTCTCGCCGTTGCCGGGCCAGACCCGGATCGTACCGGGAAAGTCGGGCGCCTCGAATTCGGAGCCGTTATAGCTGAAGCGGTTCCGGTCCCGGATGATCCGCCGCTTGCTCACGGTGACGCTGCTGTCATCGAATTCATCCAGCGGCTTCCCGTTGACCAGGATGTCCCCGTCCTTTATTTCGATCGTGAGTTTCGCATCCTTGTTGCCTTTATGCCGGATAACGATCTCATCGACCCGGCGCGGGGCATCGTCATCGCCGTCGCGAAGGTTGTCCTGTTGGGCAAAGCCGGAGCTTTGGATGAGCATGGCGAGGATGGCCAGGCCGGCGATCTTCAGGAGATGTCTTTTCATCTGTGGTGATTTTTGATATTTGAAACGGTTTTATCTACGTTAACTTTCGTAGATCAAATATAAGGGGAATTCCTGAAATACGAAAACTTTCGGAAATGTTAAATGTGGGATACTATTGCAGGAGCTCGGCCACCCGCTGGATCACCTGGGGGAGGTTGCCCGCTTCTTGTCCCCCCGCGGTAGCCAGGGTCTTCTGGCCGCCGCCGCCACCTTTGATCAGGGGGGCTACCCGCTCTTTGATAATGCCGGGGGCCTGCCAGTTCCGGGTAGTCACCAACTGCTCGTCCAGCGTGACCGCCACGGCGGCCTTCCCGTCGATATTGGCGGCGAGGACCACCAGATACGGCGGCGCACCGGGCAGCGCTGCAAGTCCGGTCCTGAGTTCAAAACTCAATTTCTTGAGCGCATCCGCACCGGGCACGTCGACGATCTCGCCGATGAAGGAGATACCGCCGATGGTCCTAACGTTATCGAGTAATTGCCCGCGAAGGTTCGCCAGCTGCCTGGCCTCCGTCCGCTCGAGCTTCTTCTTCAAATCCGAATTTTCGGCCGTCAGGTTGCCGATTGCCCGGGGAAGGTCCGGCGGGTTCTTCAACAGTTCGCGGACCGCCCGCACCGCAGCCAGCTGTTCCGCGACATATTGCTCGGCGGCCCTGCCGCTGACGGCTTCGATCCGGCGAACGCCCGCGGCGACGGCCGACTCATGCCGGATCTTGAACAGCCCTAACTCCCCCGTTGCCCCGACATGAGTGCCTCCGCACAGCTCGATCGAATAGCCCGGGTCGATAATAACGACCCGCACGATATCGCTGTATTTTTCGCCAAACAAAGCCATCGCCCCGAGTTTCACCGCCACATCCTTTGGCATTTCCCTGATGACGACCGGGATATTCTCGCGGATCTTGGCATTGACCAGGTCTTCGACCGCCACGATCTCCTCATCGGTCATTTTTGCGAAATGCGAGAAATCGAAGCGCAACTGTTCCTCGTTGACCAGCGAGCCCTTTTGCGCCACATGGATACCGAGGGTCTTGCGCAACGCCGCATGCAGGAGGTGGGTGGCGGAGTGATGGACTTCCGCCCGTTTGCGCTTCTCCGCGTCTACCCTGGCGATCACCGGCGCCCGCAAATTGGACGGCAGCTCGGCGGTAAAATGGATGATGAGGTCGTTTTCCTTCCTGGTATCGGCCACCGGCACGATCTCCGCGCCCGACAACAATACGCCGGTGTCTCCCGTCTGCCCGCCGCTTTCTGCGTAGAACGGTGTCGCTTCCAGGACGATCTGCCAGGATTCCCTGCCTTTAGCTTTTACCTTCCGGTACTTGACGATATGCGTCTGACTTTCCAGCAGGTCATACCCGACGAATTCCGTCAAAGGATTGTCGATCAGTACGACCCAGTCGGTCGTATCGATCGCGGTCGCAGCCCTTGACCGGTCCTTTTGCCGCTGCATTTCTGCCTTGAAGCCATCGGTGTCAATGGTCAAGCCGCCTTCCGCCGCGATCAGCCGGGTGAGGTCTTCCGGAAATCCATAGGTGTCGTATAATTCGAAAGCTTCTGCGCCCGGGATGATGCCGGTCCGCGCCGAGCTGCGGATGAGCTCGTCGATTTTTTTCAGGCCCTTGTCCAGCGTCCGTAAAAATGCCTCTTCTTCCTCACGGACGACCTTGGCGACGAATTCAACCTGCTGCTGGAGCTCCGGAAAGACGTCCCTGAACTGCGCGCCCAGTTGTGGGATGAGCTGGTAGAGCAAGGGCTGTTTGTAGTCGAGATAACTGTAGTAATAACGGACCGCCCGCCGAAGAATGCGGCGTATGACATAGCCGGCGTCGGTGTTGGATGGCAGTTGCCCGTCGGCGATCGAAAAAGAGATGGCCCTGATATGGTCGGCAATAACCCGGAAAGCTATCGAAGCCTTGCTGCCGGAAGCCTCGTAAATCCTTCCGACGATCTTTCCGATCGCCGTGAGCGTACCGCTAAAGATATCGGTGTCGTAGTTGGATTGCTTGCCCTGTAACACCCTGACCAGGCGTTCGAACCCCATACCGGTATCGACGTGCCGGGCCGGAAGCGGTTGGAGACTGCCGTCCTTCTGCCGGTTGAACTGGATAAAGACGATATTCCAGACTTCGATCACCTGCGGGTGGTCGTTGTTGACAAGCGATTTGCCGTCGACCGCCGCACGTTCGGCATCCGGCCGGCAATCCACGTGGATCTCCGTGCAGGGGCCGCAAGGGCCGGTGTCGCCCATTTCCCAAAAATTGTCCTTTTTCGCGCCGGGAAGGATCCGGTCGGCCGCGATCCATTTCGCCCATTGCTCCCCGGCTTCATCATCCCGGGGAAGTCCCTCCGCCGCGTCGCCCCCGAAAACGGTCACATACAGCCGATCTTTGGAAATACCGTACACTTCCGTCAACAGCTCCCAGCCCCAGGCAATGGCTTCCTTTTTAAAATAGCCGGCGGCCGCGTCGGCGGGGTCGCCAAAGCTCCAGTTGCCCAGCATTTCGAACATCGTATGGTGATACGTATCGACGCCGACCTCCTCAAGGTCGTTGTGTTTGCCGCTGACCCGAAGACATTTCTGTGTATCTGCCACCCTCGGATACGGCGCCTTGCGGTTCCCCAGGAAATAGTCCTTGAACTGGTTCATCCCGGCGTTCGTGAACTTGAGGGTGGGATCGTTCTTGATCACGATCGGCGCGGAAGGCACGATCGTGTGCCCTTTTGATATAAAAAAATCAAGAAATTTCTTTCTTATTTCGACACTGGTCATCATAAAACGGAACAATCTTTGGTTGTAATCTGGACCGCACCAGCTATATTTGTACGTCCACCTCCAGCCTGGAGCCGTGCAAAGGTACACCAAATCAGGTTGTTTTGCCGTTCTATTCCGGCAAGCAATCCAAACGGACCGTGCCGCATGAAGAAGATCAAATATTACTATAATACCAATACCCTCCGCTACGAAAAGCTGGAGACGCCTTTGCGGGTGACCCTGTTACGGGTATTGGGTTTCATGTCCGCCTCACTGGTAACCGCGGTCATCCTCGTGGCTATCGCCTTCAAATGGTTCCCGTCCGCGAACGAACTTCGCCTGAAGGCACGCAATGAAGTGCTGCAGGACAACTATTATGTGATCGATGACAAGGTCAAGCAGCTTCAGGAACAAATGAGCGAGCTCGAGAAACGGGACAACAATGTCTACCGGGCGATCTTCGAGGCCGCACCGATCCCGGACAGCGCCCGCGCGCGGGCGACGCAGCATGAGCAGGAGATTAAGCTCGTGCAGGGGATGGACCAGGAAAACCTGTACAGCTCCATCGTCGACACCCTGAACCAGCTTAGCTCCAGGATTGCCGTCCAGGCCAAATCCTACACGCAGATCGACGGGTTCATCAAGAACAAGGAACAACTGCTTGCCTGCACGCCCGCTATCCAGCCGGTCAGCAATAAAGACCTGAGCCGGATCGCCTCGGGCTTCGGCTATCGCATCGACCCCGTCTATAAGACCACGAAATTCCACGCCGGGCTCGACTTCGCGGCCCCGCAGGGGACACCCATCTATGCGACGGCCAACGGGACCGTGGAAGTGGCCGGCAACACCGGCAATGGATACGGTAACCATGTCGTCATCAATCACGGGTACGGCTACGGAACCCTGTATGGCCATATGTTCCGGATAAAGGTCCACGCCGGCCAGAAAGTCGTGCGGGGAGAGGTCATCGGCTGGGTCGGCAGCACCGGGAAGAGCACCGGCCCCCACTGTCATTATGAGGTGCATCGCAATGGCGACCCCGTAGATCCCGTTTATTACTTCTACAACGATATTAGCCCGGAACAGTACGACAGGTTGCTGAAACTGGCTGCGTCGAGCAACCAAAGTTTTGACTAAAACCGGCCTGCTCCCGGGCAAACCGGCCGCAGGGCGGACGATCGCTGAATACAGGAACGATTTTTGAGCCAAAATAGCCAAATGCGCAAACCATTACCGCAATTACCGCTGGACTTTGGCGCCGGGGAGCCGGATGCTTCGCCGCCGCAGGACGCCAACGGCGACCGGGGTCGGAAGGACGGCCAGTACCTGGCGTCCGCGGGCGTGGGGGTGCGCGTCAAATCCTATAAAAAGCCCGCGGCCGCGCCACCGATGCCCGGCGCTGACATGTTCGGGGCCGGCCAGGAACAGGTTCCCGCAAGCGATGCGCTGGCCAATCCGCCGGCGGAGTCGCTCGCCGACTTACCCGGGGAGCCCTTACCGGCCTCACCCGAAGACTCACCTGCCACCTTATCGCCGGAGCCCCTGCCCACCTTATCGCCGGAGCCCCTGCCCACCTTATCGCCGGAGCCCCTGGCCACCTTTTCCCCGGCGCACCTGCCGGTCGAAACGCAGGCATCGCCGGCCGCCCGGGCAGCCAATCGCGCCCCGGCAAAATCGGTGGTCGCCAGGAAGACCGGCCCTTCGAAACGCGGCCGGAAATCCCTGAAGCAGGTCACGGCCGAGGCAGATCTGATCGAGATCCCCGCCGACGAGGTCCTTTTCGGAAAACAGTACTATACCATGGGGGAAGTATCCGAGATGTTCAAGGTCAACCAGTCCCTGCTCCGCTATTGGGAAACCGAATTCGATATCCTGCAGCCCCGTAAGAATAAGAAAGGCGACCGCTATTTCCGGCCCGTCGATATCAAGAATCTCCACCTGATCTACCACCTGCTGCGGCAAAAGAAATATACCATCGAGGGAGCCAAGGATTTCCTGCGCAACAATAAAAAAGCAAAGGAAAGGTTCGAGATCATCGAACGCCTGCAGCAGATCCGCAACTTCCTGCTGGAATGGAAAGCCCAACTCTGATTTCCCATCTTCTAATTTCCCGCCTCCTTTACTTTAGTCAGGCGGATATCCGTGCCCGCTCCGGCCAGGCCGATCTTCAGCTTTTCGAATAACCGGAGCACTTCGACATTTACCCTTTCACGGACGCCGTTGAATTCGTCCTGGGTGACGGGCGGCGTAAAGTAGTCCACGTTTACCAGGAACGCCGTCCTGCCGATATCGCTCATGTACACCGCCGGGCTCTCAAGCCCGTCCTTTTTCAGGATGGCCCTGATCCCGTCCATACAGGCCTCGAGGTCCGCCGCCGGGGTATTCAGGCTCAGCTCCAGCCGCAACTCCCCTTTTCGCTGAGTCCTGAGCGTCAGGTTATCGACGACGCTGTCCACCATTTGTTTGTTGGGTACGGTGATATAGGTCTTCTGATCGGTCCGGATCCGGGTGCTCCGCAGCCCGATCCTTTCGACCGTTCCCGAAAAATTGTTCACTTTCAGGTAGTCGCCCGCCGTGAACGGCTTGTCGAAAAAGATCACAAACGATGCGATCAGGTTCTCGATGCTCTCCTTCGCAGCCAACGCAAACGCCGCGCCCGCCAGCCCCAGCGAAGTCAGGATCGCGGACACGTTGACCAGGAAGACTTCGTCCAGGATCATCAAAATACCGATGATCCCGATGATGGCCTTCAGGAAGTCGCGGATAAAGACGATCATCTGGTTGTCGCGCGGCACGCGCCCCGCCCTTGCCTTATTCCGCAACACGACGGCGATGAAATCGACCAGTCGCAACAGGAGCCAGATGAAACTGCCGATTATGATGATCACGCCCAGCCCGTGGATCAGCACCTTTGACTTGACCTCGTAGATATCGAAATCAAGCGCGCCCGGGAAATGCAGTTTTTCCAGCGAGGACATCGAGACGACGACGACCAGGAAGGTCCCGATCGGCCCCACGACGAGCCGGAGGAAGTCGGTCCGGTCGAGACCCGATCCCATTTTGCGGATAAAGCTGAACAGGAACCGCCCGATCAGCCGGGAGAGGAACCGCTTGAGAATGATCACGAAGAGGACCGTGGCGGCGACCAGGATATAGGCCTTGAGCGAATTGTTCCAAATGATATAGTCCCAGAAATCAGCCATAGACGGTAAAGATAGCGAGGATTATTTCCGGGTATAGACCTCGAGCCCGGTCTTTTTCAGCACATAGATGACGGCAGGCATGATCCGGATCCGGATGGCGCCCTCGTATGACGCCGGAATGGGTTCCTCCTTCATGCTCAATGTGCCGGGTTGATAACGGTAAAACTTTTCGTTGTCACGCCCCAGAAGATTTTTGCCGATGACTTCAAAATCCTTCCATCCCGAAAAATCGAGATGCGTTTTCAGGGTGCCGTAGTGATCGAAGATGTATACTCCCCTGGCAGGGTCGTAGAGGTATACCAGTCCATCCCGGTCCCGGATAGAGACCGGATCGGGGACCGTGTCGAACAACTGGCGGAAATCGGTCGACTGATCGACCAGCGAGCCGTCGTCCGCGATGCGTTTCAGCTTCGCGTCAAGCTCGTCGAAGACCCAGATATTGTTGTCATAGGCGAGGCCGACCGCTCTTGCCTGCAGGATATTGAGCTTGCGCAGATCGATCGTGTTGATGATATTGAGAAACCGGTCGAGCTCGATAATAGTCGTGAAGTCGCGGTAATAGACCAGGATCTTCAGGGGGTTGGTGACATCGATCGCGGCGATATTGCCATAGCGCCGGACGTCGTTGAAGACCGCCAGCGAGTCGCCCCGCGGTCCGAGCTTTTTCAATTGATTGCCGGCGTCGATGATATAGATATTGCCGAGATTGTCCGCGTCGAAGTCGACGATGGCCTGGCGGACCGTCAGCGCCAGCGAAAACGGAGACCCGGCGGGAGTATCCTGTGCCCGGCCGGCATCGGGCGCCGATAGGATCGCAACGACGGCAAATATGGTGGCAAATGTCTTCAATGCCGGATGATTTTTCCCTCTGTCTCAGCGCTGTCTGCCAGCAGGGCCAGCCGGTCGCCGTCAAAAACCGCATAGGTATAGTACCGGATCCAGTCGCCCAGGTTGATATACCGGCTGCCCGAATCGCCAAGCCGGTAGTCGATGGGCAGGTGGCGATGGCCGAAGATTAAATAGTCGAAATATTCCTTGCTGAGGATCTCCTTGCTGTAGACGATCAGCCACTCCCCGTCTTCTCCCAGGAATCGCTCGTCGACCTGACCGGTCACCGCGCGGCTGCGCCGGCTGAGCCAGTTGGCCAGACCCACCCCGGCCGCCGGCGGCAGGATCCCGAACATCCACCGGCACACCCGGTTCCGGAAGATCTTCTTCAGGAATTTATACCCGTGATCTCCTGGCCCGAGCCCATCCCCATGACCGATATAGAACTTCCTGCCATTGAACTCGAAAGTTTTGGGCTCATGATACACGGGGATCTGCAGTTCCTGTTCGAAATAGCCCTTCATCCACATATCGTGGTTACCGGTAAAGAAATGGACGGGGATGCCGCTGTCGGTGATCTCCGCCAGCTTCCCGAGAATGCGCGTATATCCTTTCGGAACGACGGTGCGGTATTCGTACCAGAAGTCGAAGAGGTCTCCGACGATGAAAATGACTGCCGCGTCCTGCCGGATCCTTTCCAAAAAGCCGGTGATCCTTCGCTCCCGGACCAGGCTGCCCGCATGGTCGGGCGCGCCCAGATGAAAATCGGAGAGGAAATAGATCTTTTTGCCGGGAGAGATTTGCATGCGTAAGGTTAAGATTTCGATTCAGCGATATGTCGCACCTACCGCCGGTCGACCAGGAAAAGATACACTTCCCTGGGACCGTGCACGCCGACCACCAGCGTCTTTTCGATATCGGCCGTCCGGCTGGGGCCGGTCGCCAGCGTGATCAGGGAAGGCAGTTGCTGCTGGTATTTCTCCTTCAGGCCAACCAGGCATTCCCGGATGTCATAGACCAACTGATCCGACCAGGCGACACAGATATGGACGGGCGCATACACACTGACGGTCCTTCCGCTGCCATTACCGCCGCCGGTGCTCATCACGATGCTGCCGGTCCGGGCGATCAGTGCTTCACATCCGGTGATCGACGCGTCGCATTCAGCCAATCCTTCCTCCTGGAAACCGCTGAACCCCTCGGCTTTCAGCAGAGCCTGCAGCTTCTCTTCCCGGCAGACGATCTTTTTCCAACCCTGGTTCGCCGCAAGGGTCTTCAGCTGGCCCGCGAGCTCGCGATGGTCCATGCAAAAAATGAACTTGCCAAGGAGCTTCGTAAACTGCTCGGCGAATTCGATATCCAGTTCCTGCCGCGAAGGTTGGAAAACGGAGTTATTGCCCTCGCTTTGGGGAAATGGAATAGGCGTTGATTCAATCAACGCCTTCCTGATTTTTTTTAAAATATTTTCCTTGCCGGAAGATATATTCATCCTTCCTTATTTTACTTCTTCGGTCGCCGGCGGCACTACCACGGCCGGGGGTACGCCGTTGCTCTCATGGTCGGTCACGTCCAGCGCACGCTTCTCTTCATACGGCCGTTTGCCGATCAGCGCTTCGACATCGCTCTGGAACAGGACCTCCTTTTGCAGCAAGGCTTCGGCGAGCATTTCGACCTCCCGGTGTTTGATCGTCAGGAGATGCTTGGTGGCCTCATAGGCCTTATCGATCAGTTTCCGGACCTCTTCGTCGATGAGCCGCGACGTCTCCTCGGAATAAGGTTTGGTGAACGTATTCTCCTGTTGCGGATCGTAAAAGCTGACATTCCCGACCTTCTCGTTCATCCCGTACACGGTCACCATCGAGTAGGCGATCTTGGTCACCTGCTGCAGGTCGTTCTGCGCGCCGGTCGAGATCTTCCCGAAATTCAACTCTTCGCTGGCCCTTCCGCCCAGCGTCATGCAGATCTGGTCGAAGAGCTGGTCCGTGTTATACAGGTATTGCTCCTTTGGCGTGTATTGCGCGTATCCGAGCGCGGCGACGCCGCGGGGCACGATCGTCACCTTGAGCAGGGGGTAGGCGTGCTCCAGGTACCACCCGCAGATGGCATGCCCGGACTCATGATAGGCGATGATCCTTTTTTCGTCGGGAGAAATGATCTTGTTCTTTTTCTCCAGGCCGCCGATCACCCTGTCCACCGCATCCTGGAAGTCCTCCATTTCAACCGTTTCCTTGCCTTTCCGGGCTGCGATCAGCGCCGCCTCGTTACAGACATTGGCGATATCCGCGCCCGCGAAACCGGGCGTCTGCTCGGCCAGTTTGTGGATATCGAGTTTGCTGGATATCTTGATCGGCTTGAGATGCACCTTGAAGATCGCCTCGCGGCCCTTCAGGTCGGGCTTGTCGATGGAGATCTGCCGGTCGAATCTGCCGGGGCGCAGCAGCGCCGTATCCAGCACGTCGGGGCGGTTGGTGGCCGCGAGCACGATGATCCCGCTGTCACCGCCAAATCCGTCCATTTCCACCAGCAATTGGTTGAGGGTGCTTTCCCGCTCGTCATTGCTCATGATCGCATTCTTTCCCCGGGCCCGGCCGATCGCATCGATCTCGTCGATGAAGATCACGCAAGGGGCTTTTTCGCGCGCCTGCTTGAACAGGTCGCGGACACGGCTGGCGCCGACACCCACGAAGAGCTCCACGAAATCGGAGCCGCTCATCGAGAAGAAGGGCACCTGCGCTTCGCCCGCCATGGCCTTTGCCAGCAGGGTCTTTCCGGTTCCCGGAGGACCCACCAGCAGGGCGCCTTTCGGGATCTTTCCGCCAAGCGCCGTGTACTTTTTCGGGTTCTTCAGGAAGTCGACGATCTCCATCACCTCCACTTTTGCTTCGTCGAGACCCGCCACGTCATTGAACGTGATCGTAACCTTCGTTCCCTTATCGAAAAGCGTGGCCTTGGACTTGCCGATATTGAAGATACCGCCCGGCCCCCCGGCGCCCGCCTGGCCGCCCATTTTTCGCATGAGCATTACCCAGATCAGGACGATGATCAGCAATGGCAGCAGGAAATTCAGCAACGGCCCGAACCACTCGCCCTCCTGTTTCGAGTTGATGGGAACCTCCTGTACGCTGGGGTTCTTGGTGAAGAAATCACGGAGTTCCTGGTCGTATTGCTTGATGTCCGTTACGCGAAACTCGAACTGCGGCCCTTCCTTGCTGATACCGCTGCTGGGAAAGGTGCCCTTACTCGCATACTTCCGGTAGAAGGGCTTGTCGAGGCTGTCTTTCTTGATGTAGATCCTGACGATATTCTTGTTGGCGATCAGGTCGATCTTCTCCACGTCTCCCTGCGCCAGCATGTTCTTGCGGAAATCCAGCTCTTCGACCTGGTGCGCATCCGGGGTGAAAGTGCCAAAGAGATTAAATCCGATCAGAACGGCTGCAATGATGCCCCATATCCAATAAATGCTAAACTTAGGTCCTTTCCGGTTCCCGTTGTCGTCATCGCCCCTGGGCCTGAACCTGGGAAAGTTGTTTTTATCGTTTTGTTTCAAATCTTCGGGTGGCATTTTGTTAAGATGCGTGTTGTTTGCTTGATATTATTAATAATAATAAATGATTATAGGGTAAAAATGTTCGAAAAAATCCATGAAACGGCAAAATAACCTGTTAAATTGCCAGTGCCGGACCATTCTCGTTTCCATAATTCTCCTGGGGGGCGTCGCTCCACATGTCTTCCAGCTTGTAAAACCGGCGGCTTTCCGGCAGCATGACGTGGACGACGACATTCACGTAATCGATCAGGACCCATTGAAGGGAAGTCCTGCCTTCATGCTTATAGGGAAGCTCTTCGCAATTCTCCTTTACCAGTTCCTCTACAGAATCGGCAACCGCTTTTACCTGGGTTGTGCTACCGGCTTCACAAATAATGAAAAAATCCGCCACTGCTTCCGGTATTTTTCGCAAATCGAGGGAAATGATATTCTGCGCTTTCTTTTCCTGTATTGCCTGGATGATTGTTCTTAAGATCTTTGAATTCCGCGTTAACCTGACTACGCTGCTGCGTTTACGGGTAGCTAATATAGACAGCTGTTCCAATAATCAAAGTGGTTTTTGTGAAAAATTGTAATAATCCAAAGCAAATCAGAATATTGTGAGATGACTGGTTATTTTTGTCTAAATCAAAAATAGTAATCTTTTGCCGATCGGTCACGCTTTTGTTGAACTGGAGTCGGTGGACAGCACCAACAACTATGCCATGGCCATGGCCACTGCCGGGCAGGCAAACCACGGAACGATCTTTTTCGCTCATCACCAGTGGGCGGGGAAAGGTCAGCGGGGCCGCACCTGGAACAGCACCCCGGGCGAAAACATCATCCTCAGTGCTGTCTTAGAGCCTGTTGCGCTCCCGGTTTCACGGGCGTTCGAACTCAGTGCGGCCGTCGCGCTGGCCTGCGACGATTTCTTCAGCCGCCATGCGGACGAAGGCTCCACGCGGATCAAGTGGCCCAACGATCTGTATTGGAATGACAGAAAGGCAGGAGGGGTGCTGATCGACAACCACCTCCGGGGCGACAGTTGGGTGGTAGCGGTCGTCGGCATCGGCATCAATATCAATCAGACCGTATTTCCCGCGGCCCTGCGCAGGCCTGTCTCGCTTCGGCAGATCACAGGCAGGACCTACGATCCGGTTGGGCTGGCCCGCGAGCTGGCCGGGTGCCTGGACCGCCGGTATACCGCGCTCGGATCGGACGGCCCCGCCGTCATCTCCGATTACAACGCCCGTCTTTACGGGCTTGGCCGCAAAGTGCGGCTCCGGAAAGGGAATACCGTGTTCGACACGGTCGTCACGGGCGTCTCTCCCGACGGCAGGTTGCTCACGCGGGACACGCTCGACCGCTCCTTTTCCTTTGGCGAAGTGGAATGGATCATTTAGGACGCCCGCCGCCGGCCAATTCCTTCCAGGCCTTCACGATCTCCTCGGCGTGCTGCTTATTCCTCGGCCGGAGAAAGATCTTCCTGATCACGCCGTCTTCATCGATCAGGAAGGTGGTCCGGTGCAGCCCCAGATAATTCCTGCCATATAACTGCTTCTCGCCCCACACGCCGTAGCGATCGATGATGACGTGCTGCGGATCGGCGATAAGCGGGAACGGCAGCCGGAACTTCTTCTCGAATTTCTTGTGGCTCTTCACGTCGTCCGGACTCACACCGGCCACCGCGATGCCCTCGCGCTTCAACAGCGCAAAATTATCCCGCAGATTGCACGCTTCCACCGTGCAGGTCGGCGTATCGTCCTGCGGATAAAAATACAACGCAAGCTTCCTGCCCTTGAAATCCGCCAGCGAGATTTGCTGCCCGTCCTGGTCCTCGCCTTCGAATGGCGGAGCGATGTCGCCTTCGCTAAGTTTCGTCATGATTATCGGTTGAAATGATAGGTTTCTTCCCGCCGGTTCCCCGCCGTGTCTTCCACGGTAACCGTCAGGGTGTGCGGGCCCTGCGGGCAATGGCTGTCAAACTTATAAATCCAGGCCAGCCGCTTGTCGTTCGTAAAGCAAAGCCAGTGTCCGTCCAGCTCCGCGCGGAAACGACGAAGCCCGCCGAGGTTGTCGGTCACCCGGAAGGCGATCCGCGCGGCATGCGCCAGGTCCGCACCCTGCAGCGGGCCGAGGGGTATGATCTCCGGCGCCGTACTGTCGGCTACCAGCTGAAAATGACCAAAACCGGAGAACCTCGCGGACGCCCAGTTCCCCCGCCATTCGGGCCGAATCACTTCCCTGTCGTTTTTCTGGAAGCGGACCATCACGATCCTGTCCCTGCCGGCGCCGGGCGGATAAGCGGCCGCAGCACTATCCGGCAGGCGTAGCCGCACAAGCATCGGATCGGCGAGCGGCACATCCGGTTCGCCGATCCCAACCACCGGTGAAACGCCGTCGGGAAACCCCTCCCCGGGAAAGTCTTCGCCTGCCGCGATCCGCACCGAATCATACAGGCTTTTTTCACCGAGATAGAAGGCAAAATCCGTAGCCTCCACGCCGTCGACCATACCGGGGTAGAACATTTTGCCGGCCATCGCCATGCCCGATTGTTTCCCCGTCACTCCGGGCTGGTATTCAACCTTGAACGGCAGCGAGGCCCGGTTCCCCTGCGGATCGGTGACAGTGATATCGATCGCGTGCGGCAGACCATCGCTGATATCGAGAAAGCCGTCGTTCCCGGATGCAGCTGTCCCTGCGCGTTGGACGGCATCCTTCGCGGCCGGATCGATACCGCCTGCGTTGCCCGGTATGCGGTAAATAGAGGGGAATGGGTATCCTGGTAAAAAAAAGAGCTGCTGAAGAAACGGTCCGCCGGATTCGCGCGTCTTATAGTCGATATGCGCATTGATGTTCCCGGTATTGTCGTAGCTGATCCCGTCGAGTTGGAAACCGATCACCGGGTTGTCGTCGGCGGACAACACCGCGCGGTAGATGCCGTTCGGATTTTTGGAACCCGATTGCGCATCACTGGCCGAGATCGCAAAGCCGATGCGCGGGACGGGAACGACGAGCAGCGTTTCGGACAAAGCGTAGTTTGCGATGGTTCCGCGCTGCCCGCCTTTCCCGAAACCGGAACGATTTGTCCCGGAAGCGGAAGACCCCGGCACCCGGCCCGACAACCGGAGCGGCGGACGCGGAGGAGCGGGAAGCGCGCGCAGCCGGTGAACCGGAAGGATCTGCGGAGATTGCCCGTAGATCCCTTTGTCTCCGTTATACCAGGCTAGCCGCAGGATAACCGGCGGGACCTTGTCCGGGACGGGTAGGCCGAACAACAGCGGGTTCAGGTTGATATCCCCTGCCGTCCGCCGGATCTCGAAGTGCAGGTGCGGGCCCTGGGAACCGCCGGTGTTGCCGCTATAAGCGATCAGTTGACCCTTTTTCACGGGAAACAGTCCCGGCGGGATCGTAAGATCTACCTGCCAGGATTGCTGCCGGTATTGCGCTTCCGAAACGTACCTGGCGAGTGCGGGAAAGAAGCGGTTCAGGTGGCCGTACACGGTGCTATAGCCGTTCGGATGCCGGAGATAGACGGCTTGGCCGAAACCGCCTGGCGAGACCGTCACCCGCTCCACATAGCCGTCGGCCGCGGCGTGCACGGGCAGGTTCTCCCGGTGCTGGGTCCGGATGTCCAGCCCCATGTGGTAGTGACCGGGCCGGAGTTCGCCGAAATTAGCCGCCAGGCTCATGGGAATGTCGAGGGGGTCCCTGAAATAACCTTGCGGATAATCCGGGGACCGGAACAGGGAGGATTGCTGCGAATAGGCGGCGCCGGACAAAAGCCATATCGCGACAGTGAAAAGAAATTTCATCACACAAATGTATCCCTCTAAAAAAATACCACAAAAAGGGCGGCTTTTTTTTAAAGTTTGGTACAGCTTTTGGCTTACAGAAATTGTCTAATCATCGGGTAGGTCGCACTACCGAAAATTTATCAGTCATGAAAGGCATTAAGAACAAAATGGTCGTATTTCTGGCAGTTTCTGTCGGCGGTATGATCGGCTTTGTCAAAGGCGAAGAAGCGAGGCAGAAATGGGTTTTCAGGGTCCGGAGCAAATATGAGAACCGCCGGCTGATGGCGGAGCGGAAATCGCTGGCCCGCAAAGGTGGCGTGCTGCTGGATGACATCGAGCTCGCTGCTTACCACAACAATAACTGACACTATCATTCAAAATTCCCGTTCTTTATCCCGAACGGCCCCCGTCCTCCGGACCCGGGCCGTTTTTCTTTGCCGGAAATGCAGTACTTTTGCACAATTTTATTTTCGACATGCCCAAAGACTCCTCCATTCGTTCGGTCCTGATCATCGGTTCGGGCCCCATCATAATCGGCCAGGCTTGTGAATTCGATTATTCCGGTACCCAGGCGGCCCGCAGCCTCCGGGAAGAAGGGATTGAAGTTATCCTCATCAACAGCAACCCGGCGACGATCATGACCGACCCGATCATGGCCGACCACGTCTACCTGCTGCCGCTGACGGTTGAGAGCATCGAGCAGATCCTCGACCAGCACAAGGTGGACGCCGTGTTGCCGACCATGGGGGGCCAGACCGCGCTCAACCTGGCCAAAGAAGCCGAGGACCTGGGCGTCTGGGAAAGATACGGCGTCAGGCTGATCGGGGTGGATATCAAGGCTATCGACAAGGCCGAGGACCGGGAAAAATTCCGCCAGTGGATGATCCGGCTGGGCATCCCCGTCGCCACGGCAAAGACGGCCAACTCTTTCCTGGAAGGAAAGGAATTCGCGCAGGACATCGGTTTCCCGCTGGTAATCCGCCCCTCCTTCACGCTGGGCGGCACGGGCGGCGGCTTTGTCCACGATAAGGAAGACCTCGACGAGGCGCTGAACCGGGGCCTCCAGGCCTCGCCGATCCATGAGGTCCTCGTTGAAAGGGCCGTGCTGGGCTGGAAGGAATTCGAGCTCGAGCTCTTGCGCGACTCGGGCAACAATGTCGTGATCATCTGCACCGTCGAGAACTTCGATCCGATGGGCGTCCATACCGGCGACTCGATCACGGTGGCGCCTGCCATGACGCTAAGCGATACGGCATTTCAATTGATGCGCAATACCGCCATCCGGATGATGAGGGACCTGGGAAATTTCGCGGGCGGCTGTAACGTCCAGTTTGCGCTCAACCCCAGCACCGAAGAGATCATCGCGATCGAGATCAACCCCCGCGTAAGCCGCTCCTCGGCCCTCGCTTCCAAGGCAACGGGCTATCCTATTGCGAAGATCGCTGCTAAGCTCGCGATCGGCTATCACCTGGACGAGCTAAAGAACCAGATCACGGGAACGACGTCCGCCTATTTCGAGCCGGTCCAGGATTATGTCATCGTAAAAGTGCCGCGCTGGAACTTCGACAAGTTCAAGGGCGCTAACGACACGCTCGGGTTGCAAATGAAAAGCGTCGGGGAAGTGATGGCCATCGGCCGGAGTTTCACCGAAGCCGTGCAGAAAGCCTGTCAAAGCCTGGAGAACAACGCGGTCGGCCTGGGTTACTACGGAAAAAGCCTCATGCACGCGGAAGAACTGCTGGAGTATATCAAGACGCCGAAGTGGGACCGCATCTTTCGTATCAAGGACGCCCTGATGGCCGGTATCTCCGTCGGCACGATTTCCAGGGCCACCAACGGGATCGACCGCTGGTTCCTCTACGAGATCCTGAAGATCTGCAATATGGAAAAGGAGCTGGCCAAATACAATTTTGAGTCGCTCCCCCTGCCGCTGCTGCGGGATGCCAAGCAGCTTGGCTTCAGCGACCAACAGATCGTCCGCATCCTCGGCTCCGGCACGGAGGACGCGTTGTACGAAAAAAGAAAGGCCGCCGGGATCACGCGTGTCTATAAAATGGTCGACACCTGTTCAGCCGAATTCGAAGCTAAAACACCCTATTTCTACTCGACCTTCGAAGGTGGCCACAGCAACGAAAGCAAACGGAGCGACCGGAAAAAGATCCTCGTGCTGGGCTCGGGCCCGAACCGGATCGGCCAGGGCATCGAATTCGACTATTGTTGCGTCCACGGCCTGATGGCCATCAAGGAATGCGGCTACGAGGCCATCATGGTCAACTGCAACCCCGAGACGGTTTCGACCGACTTTGATATCGCCGACAAGCTCTATTTCGAGCCGGTCTATTGGGAACATCTCTGGGAGATCATCGAGCATGAACAGCCCGAAGGCGTCATCGTGCAGTTAGGCGGCCAGACGGCGCTCAAACTCGCCGAACGCCTCCACGAAAAAGGTATCCGCATCATCGGCACCAGCTTCGACAGCATGGATATCGCCGAGGACCGCGGCCGCTTCAGCGATATGCTGAAAGAGCTCGGCATACCCTACCCCGACTACGGCACGGCCTTCAATGTCGACGAAGCCGTCCAGGTCGCCAACCGCGTCGGGTACCCGGTGCTGGTCAGGCCGAGCTATGTGCTGGGCGGGCAGCGGATGCGGATCGTGATCAACGACGACGAGGTCGAAAAGGCGGTGGTCAGCCTCCTGAAACATATCCCCGGCAACAAGATCCTGGTCGACCATTTCCT
>Ga0134125_10000334_pt1 | contig 64872 bp, 63 predicted proteins | sample KB31751_FD_96464 | JGI IMG/M metagenome (GOLD analysis project Ga0134125, IMG submission 96464) | Terrestrial soil microbial communities with excess Nitrogen fertilizer from Kellogg Biological Station, Michigan, USA - KB3-175-1 | ecosystem: Environmental > Terrestrial > Soil > Unclassified ... | reverse complement strand
CGCCACCTCGATGGCCTGCCTCGTCGCCTCGTTCGTGGCCAACGACTTCTCCGTCGCCTACGTGGCCGAGAATTCCAACTCGGCGCTGCCGCTCTTCTATCGTGTCGCGGCGGTGTGGGGCTCACACTCCGGCTCGCTCATCCTCTGGATCTTCCTGCTCGCCTGTTGGTCGCTGGCGGCCGCCATCGGCATCTCACGGCTGCCGAAGCCGTTCGCCTCGAGGGTGCTCGGCGTCCTGGGCCTGATCAGCTTTGGCTTCCTGCTCTATACGCTCGCCACTTCCAACCCGTTCCTGCGCCTCGATCCGCCCTGGCCCGACGGTGAGGATCTGAACCCCATCCTCCAGGACCCGGGGCTTGCCGGTCACCCGCCCATCCTCTACACCGGTTATGTGGGCCTCGCGGTGGCTTTCGCTTTCGCGGGGGCGGCCATGCTGGAGGGGCGGCTCGATCGGGATTGGGCGCGCTGGACGCGTCCCTGGACGACCGCTGCGTGGGCGTTTCTCACGTGCGGCATTGCGCTCGGCAGCTGGTGGGCCTACTACACGCTCGGCTGGGGCGGCTTCTGGTTCTGGGATCCGGTGGAGAATGCGTCCTTCATGCCATGGCTCATGGCGACCGCACTCATCCACTCGCTGGCGGTGACCGAGAAGCGCGGGCTCTTCAAGAGCTGGACGCTGCTCCTCGCGGTGCTCGCCTTCTCGCTCAGCCTCGTCGGCACCTTCCTGGTGCGCTCCGGTGTGCTCGTCTCGGTACATTCCTTCGCGGCAAGCCCGACGCGCGGCATGTTCATCCTGGCGTTTCTCATCGTGATGATCGGCGGCGCGCTCGCGCTCTATGCCTGGCGCGCGCCGCTCCTCAAGTCCGAGGCCGGATTCGAGCTCACCGCACGGGAGTCGTTCCTCCTTTTCAACAACATCCTGCTCGTGACCGCCTGCGCGACGGTGTTCGCCGGTACGATGGCACCGCTCATCTCCTCGGCGCTCAACCTGGGCAAGCTCTCCGTCGGACCGCCGTACTTCAACCCGACGTTCCTCCTGTCGATGCTGCCGCTGCTCGCGCTTCTTTCGGTCGGCATCCACGCGCGCTGGAAGCGCGGCAATCTGAGTGACCGCGCCCGCCCGCTCGCCCTGACGCTCTTGGCCGCGGCGGTCATCGGCTGCGGGGTGGTCTTCGGCCTCTTCACCGGTGGCCGGGTGCTCTCCCCGGTAGGCATCGCCCTCGGCGTGTGGATCATTCTCTCCTCGCTGCTCGATCCCATCGACCGGCTGCGCCGCCACATCACCATCCCGCGCGCCGTCCTCGGGATGACCCTGGCGCATATCGGGCTCGGCATCTTCGTCATCTCCATCACATCCGTGGAGGCGTTCACCGCGGAGCGCGACGTGGCGCTCGGGCAGGGGAGCACGGCGCAGCTCGGTGCCTATGAATTCCGGTTCGAGGGCATCCAGCCCATCGAAGGACCCAACTACAGTGGTGTCGGCGGCACCGTGATCGTTACCCGTCACGGAGCGCCCGTTGCAGTGATGCATCCCGAGAAGCGGGAGTACTGGGTGCAGCACACCGTCACGACCGCATCTTCGATAAAGATGTACTACACCACCAACATCCTGGTCGCTCTGGGTCAGGACCTGGGTGACGGCCATTGGAGCCTGCGCCTGCAGGTGCGGCCCCTCGTGGCATTCATCTGGCTGGCCGCCTTCATCATGGCAACGGGCGGGATGCTCGCCATTTCCGACCGCCGCTACCGCCTGGCGCGAGCCGAGGCTGCGGCGGTGTCGCCGGTAGTCGCGGTCACCCGGGGCGAGGCCTGATGAGCCGCGCGCGCTTCATCATTCCGCTGGCGGTCTTTGCACTGCTCGTGCTCGTGCTCGGGATCGGCATCAAGCAGTCCCCCGACAAGGACCTCATTCCGTCGCCGCTCATCGGCAAGCCGGCGCCCGATTTCTCGCTGCCCAGCCTCACCGATCCCAGCCAGAGAGTCAGCTCCGCACAGCTGCGCGGCCACTGGTACCTCTTCAATGTCTGGGGCACGTGGTGCGGTTCCTGCCGCATGGAGCACGACATGCTCCTCAAGATCAAAGAATCGGGGGTGATCCCGCTCGTGGGTCTCGACTGGAAGGACGACAGAAGCGATGCGCTCTCATTCCTCAAGGATGCGGGCGACCCTTACCAGAGCATCGCAGTCGACCACGACGGCAGTGAGGCCATCATGTGGGGAGTCTACGGCGCGCCGGAGACTTTTCTCGTCAATCCGCAGGGGATCGTCGTATACAAATTCATCGGCCCCATCACCGATCAGGCGTGGCAGGAGCAGTTTCTGCCACGGCTGCCGCTGAGCGCGACACCGTCGACCGCCTCGAGCTCCTGATGAGATCGCGCACCGGTTCTTTCTTCATTGCCGCCCTCATGGGCTCGCTGTTGCTCGTGTCCTCCGGCGCCTACGCCATTGCACCGGAGCAAATGCCGACGCCGCAGCTGGAGGCGCGATATCTCGCTCTCATCCATGGGTTCCGCTGCATGCAGTGTCAGGACGAGTCCCTGGCCGACTCGCCGGTCAACCTGGCCGCCGACATGCGCCGCGAGGTTCGTGACATGTTGCTCGCCGGCAAAACCGACCAGCAGATCCGCGACTTCATGGTCTCACGCTATGGCTACTTCATCCTCTTCAAACCGCCTTTCGTGTTGAAGACGGCCTGGCTGTGGCTGACCCCGGGCGTGCTTCTCCTCGTCGGGGTGATCGTCGCCGTTAGGGTCATCCGCCAACGCGCGACGCTCGTCGCGACGGACCCGGAAGACAACGACCTGACGGATGCTTAGCGGATGACCGCCTTCATCATAGTAGCCACGGCGCTGGCGCTGGTCTGCGTGGCGGTGATCGCCGTGCCGCTGCTCAAGCCTGTGCCTTCCAAGGCTGCAACGGCCCCCTGGACGGCGATCGCCGCAGCCGGTGTGTTGGTGATCGGCTCGGCGGGCCTCTACACCGCCTGGAGCAACTGGTCCTGGCGGCAGTCGCCGGGCGTGCAGTCCCCCGAAGGAATGGTCGAGCGGCTGATCCACCGGCTGAACGACCATCCCGACGACCTCACCGGCTGGCTGAGGCTCGGACGCTCTTACATCGCGCTCCAGGAATACCCGCTGGCCGTGCGCGCCTATGAGCGGGCGGATCGCATCGCGGGCGGACACAGCGCCGACGCCCTCATCGGCGAGGCGGATGCGCTGACGATGATGGACGATTCGCAGCTCACGGCCCAAGCCGGCCAGCTCATTGAGCGGGCGCTCACGATCGACCCCACCTCGCCCCAGGCGCTCTTCTTCGGGGCAGCCGCGGCGCTGCGCCGGGGCGAGCTGCCCCTGGCGCGGGCGCGCTTCACCAAGCTTCTCACCCTCAATCCGCCGGCCCGCGTCAAGGCGATCCTGGAACAGGAGATCTCCGGTATCGATCGCCAGCAGCACGCCGCGGGCGCCAGCTCCCCCGATCCCGCCCCCAAGAAGCCCTGACCCTCCAACGGAAGTTGGAGGAACCGGAGCCTGCTCCCGCGGCTCCCAACTGGAGAGTGCGGCCGGCATGGGTCTTGCTGCGACTGAAGCTGCTCGCTGGCCGGGATTTTCTCGGAAGTCCTTGGGCCGCACATCGATTGCTGTCCGCTGTGGTTGCCCGCGAGCCCCAACGAACCCAGCTGTGTGAGGAGAGTAGTGATGGCTCAGGTATCAGGTCACGACGGACGCACCTCGGAAGGCCGTACGTCAAACCGTGGATTCGCCTCTATGAATGCGGAGCGGCAGCGCCAGATCGCCAGCATGGGCGGTAAGGCCGTCCCGGACGAGAAGCGTAGTTTCTCGCAGAATCGGCGGCTCGCCGCCGAAGCCGGCCGCAAGGGCGGGCAGAGCGTGCCCGGCTCGAAACGCAGTTTCTCGCAAAATCGCGAGCTTGCCGCCACCGCCGGCCGCAAAGGCGGGCAGAGCGTCCCGGACGAGAAACGCAGTTTCTCGCAGAATCCGGAGCTCGCCGCAGAGGCCGGCCGCAAGGGCGGGCAAGCAAGCCATGGAGGCGGTGGAGGCGAATCGCACCGGGATACGAGGTCCTAAGAGGCTCTACAGGGAATCGATCCGCCGGCGGCCATCGTGCTGCCGGTCCCTTTTTTTATTGGGCAAAGTCTTGCAAAGATTGCCCTCCCGATTGCAGTTCTTACCGGTCCGCTAGCGTCCAAGGTGTGCGCGCCTTGACCCCGGCACACCCGTGAACTATGTTCCCGCCAGCAGAAACTAGGGGAGCCCCGGCAAGGGGCTGAGAGGCCAGTGGCGCCGGCACGGCGCGGCATGGCGACCCTCCGAACCTGATCCAGTTCATGCTGGCGTAGGAAAGTTCTTTTTCGTCCGCTTTCTGACGACGGCTTCGCTGGATCTTCCGCGGTCTTACCGCTCGAGGAGCATCCACGATGAGTGCCGCCGTTCCGCTGACCGTCGTCTCCGACTCGCTGCCCGCTTCCCGCAAGGTTTTCGAGGCCGGCCGCGTCCATCCCCAGCTGCGCGTCCCCATGCGCGAGATCACGCTGCATCCGTCTGCCGGGGAGCCGCCGCTCGTCGTCTATGACTCCTCGGGCCCCTACACGGACCCGAACGTGCGCATCGACATCGAGCGGGGTTTGCCACCTCTGCGGGAGGAGTGGATTCTGGCGCGAGGCGATGTGGCGGCGGGCGAGGGGCGGGCCGTACGACCGGAGGACAACGGCCTGACGGGAAGCGGTGCCAACGCCGCGCCGACATTTCCCGTGAGCCGCCGGCCGCTGAAGGCGCGCGGGGCCGCGGCTCCCACCCAGATCGCCTACGCCCGCGCGGGGATCGTGACTCCCGAGATGGAATTCGTCGCGATCCGCGAGAATGTCGGCCGCAAGCGCGCGTCCCTCCAACATGCGGCCGGTGCCCGTGACGGCCAGTCCTGGGGCGCTGCGCTGCCGGACTTCGTCACCCCGGAGTTCGTGCGCGCCGAGGTGGCCGCAGGCCGCGCCATCATCCCGGCCAACATCAACCACCCGGAGTCGGAGCCGATGATCATCGGCCGCAACTTCCTGGTGAAGATCAATGCCAACATCGGCAACTCCGCAGTCGCCTCCTCGACCGCCGAGGAGGTGGACAAGATGGTCTGGGCCATCCGCTGGGGAGGGGACACGGTGATGGACCTCTCCACCGGACGCAATATCCACACCATCCGGGAGTGGATCCTGCGCAACTCGCCCGTGCCCATCGGCACGGTGCCGATCTATCAGGCGCTGGAGAAAGTGGGCGGCATCGCCGAGGAGCTCACCTGGGAGGTCTTCCGCGACACGCTCATCGAGCAGGCAGAGCAGGGCGTCGACTACTTTACGATCCACGCCGGCGTGCGCCTGCACTACGTCCCGCTCACCGTCAACCGCGTGACCGGGATCGTCTCGCGCGGCGGCTCCATCATGGCGAAGTGGTGCCTGGCGCATCACCGCGAGAGCTTCCTCTACGAGAACTTCGAGGAGATCTGCGAGATCTGCCGCGCGTACGACGTCAGCTTCTCGCTGGGCGATGGGCTGCGCCCCGGTTCCATTGCGGACGCGAACGATGCTGCTCAATTCGCGGAGCTCGAGACCCTGGGCGAGCTCACCCGTATCGCCTGGAAGCGCGACTGCCAGGTGATGATCGAAGGGCCCGGCCACGTGCCGATGCACAAGATCAAGGAGAACATGGACAAGCAGCTCGCCACCTGCGGCGAGGCGCCGTTCTACACCTTGGGTCCCCTCACCACGGACATCGCGCCGGGCTACGACCACATCACCTCCGCTATCGGGGCGGCGATGATCGGCTGGTACGGCACCGCGATGCTCTGCTACGTCACGCCAAAAGAGCATCTGGGACTCCCAGATCGCAACGACGTCAAGACAGGCGTCATCACGTACAAGATTGCCGCGCACGCCGCCGACCTTGCCAAGGGCCATCCGGGGGCACAGGAGCGCGACAATGCGCTGTCGCGGGCGCGATTCGATTTCCGCTGGGGCGATCAGTTCAACCTGTCCCTCGATCCTGACACCGCCTGCGCCTTCCACGACGAGACCATGCCGAAGGAAGCCCACAAGGTGGCGCACTTCTGCTCCATGTGCGGCCCGAAGTTCTGCTCCATGCGCATCTCGCACGAGGTGCGCGCCGAGGCGAAGCAGCAGGGCATGCAGGAAATGGCGGACAAATTCCGCGCTTCGGGCGGCGAGATCTACGTCCCCTCCGGCGAGACGCAGAGCTGAGCATGCGCGCCATCGTCCTCGGTGCGGGTGTGGCGGGGCTCGCCTGCGCGGTGGAGCTCGCCGAGCGCGGCGTGGCGGTGGAGGTGCTGGAGCGGGGAGAGCGGCCGGGGGCAGGTTGCTCCTGGTACGCCGGCGGCATGCTCGCGCCCTGGTGCGAGCGCGAGAGCGCCGAGCCCCTGGTGGCGAGCCTCGGCCTCGAGAGCCTCACCTGGTGGCCGACGCGATTCCCGGGCACCGTCCTGCGCGGCAGCCTCGTCGTTGCCCATGGGCGGGATGCGGGAGAGCTGCGGCAATTCGCCCGGCGCACGGAGCGCCACGAATGGCTGGACGGCGAGCGGATTGCGGCACTGGAGCCGGATCTCGCCGGCCGCTTCAGCCAGGCGCTCTACTTCCCGGAGGAAGGGCATCTCGATCCGCGCTCGGCGCTCGCGGCGCTGGCTTCGCGCGTCATGGCGCTGGGCGGCTCGATCCGCTTCGGCGCCGCCGCCGAGGCTTGCCGGGAAACGCTGCTCGCGGCTCAGGCTGCGGGCGGTATCGTGGTCGACTGCCGGGGGCTCGAAGCGCGCGATGAATTGCCGCAGCTTCGGGGCGTCAAGGGCGAGATGTTGGTCGTGAGGCTTCCCGATGTCAGCCTGTCGCGACCCGTGCGGGTGTTGCATCCGCGTGTGCCGGTCTACATCGTGCCGCGCGGCGACGGTCACTACATGATCGGCGCGACCATGATCGAGAGCGATCAGCCGACGCGCATCACGGCGCGCTCGTTGCTGGAGCTGCTCGGTGCGGCCTATGCCCTGCACCCGGCGTTCGGCGAGGCAGAGGTGGTGGAGATCGGCACCGGGGTGCGGCCCGCTTTTCCCGACAATCTGCCGCGCGTCTCTCGCATCGGGGACAGGCTTTACGTGAACGGCCTCTACCGGCACGGCTTCCTCCTCGCACCGGCGCTCGCGCGCCAGGCCGCGGAGCAGGTGCTTGCGGCAGGCCATTCTCCAGAGGTGGGACATGAGGATTCTCGTCAACGGCGCCTCGCGTGACATTCGCGCGGCGGATCTCTCCGGCGCGCTCGAGGAGCTGGGTTATGGCGGCGCAGTGGTTGCCACGGCCGTCAACGGGCAGTTCGTGCCGGCCACCGAGCGGCCGGCCGCGCGGCTCGTCGACGGCGATCAGGTCGAAGTACTGGCGCCGATGCAGGGCGGTTAGGAGCGCCAACGGCCATGTTACGACTCTATGATGCGGAGCTGCACTCGCGACTGCTGCTGGGCACGGCTCGTTATCCGTCGCCGTCGATATTGACCGAAGCGGTGAAAGCGAGCGGCGCGCAGGCCGTCACCGTATCGCTGCGGCGCGAGTCGGGCGGCGAGCGTGCCGGACAGGGGTTCTGGTCGATCATCCGCGATCTCGGCGTGCGCGTGTTGCCCAACACGGCCGGCTGCCACTCCGTGAAGGAAGCGGTGACTACCGCGCATATGGGGCGGGAGGTATTCGGGACTGCGTGGGTGAAGCTCGAAGTCATCGGCGACGATGAGACGCTGCAGCCGGATGTCTTCGGGCTCGTCGAGTCGGCGCGCATTCTCTGCAATGAAGGCTTCGAAGTGTTCCCGTACACGACCGAGGATCTCATCGTCGCGGACCGGCTGCTCGAGGCCGGCTGCCGCGTGCTCATGCCCTGGGGCTCGCCGATCGGCTCGGGACGGGGGCTGAATAACCTGTTCGGCCTGAAAGCGTTGCGCACACGATTTCCTGACGTCCCGATGGTGGTCGATGCCGGCATCGGCGTGCCGTCGCACGCGGCGCAGGCGTTGGAGCTGGGCTTCGATGCAGTGCTCACCAACACGGCCGTCTCGCAGGCGCGCGATCCGGTGGGAATGGCCGGGGCGTTCGCGCGAGCGGTGACGGCGGGCAGGGCGGCCTACGAGGCGGGGCCCATGGAACCGCGCGATCTCGCGGTGCCATCGACCCCGATCATAGGCAAGGCCTTTCTGGGATGAGCCCTTCAGGCATGAGCCCTTTCGGCACGAGCCCTTTTCGGATGACCCTGCCGCGTGTCTACCCGATTGTCGACAGCGCGGCATGGATACGCCGCCTGCTACCGGCCGGGGCGCGCCTGGTGCAGCTTCGCATCAAGGATCGCGAAGCCGCAGAGCTGAGAGCGGAGATCCGCGAATCGAAAAGCCTGTGTGCGCGCGCCGGCGCACAGCTCATCGTGAACGACCACTGGCAGCTCGCGCTCGAGGAGGGCTGCGATTTCGTTCACCTGGGGCAGGGCGATCTCGACACGGCGGACGTGCCGGCGCTGCGTCGTGCCAGTATCAGGATTGGCATCAGCACTCACGATGATGCCGAGCTCGCGCGCGCCCTCGGCCTTGAGCCGGACTACATCGCTCTGGGACCGATCTATCCAACGCTGCTCAAGGTGATGGCGTTCGCGCCCCAGGGGCTCGATCGCATCGGCGAGTGGAAGCGCCGGATCGGCGCCACCCCGCTGGTCGCCATCGGCGGCATCACGCTGGAACGCCTTCCAGGCGTGTTGGCGGCAGGGGCGGACTGCGCTGCCGTGGTGACGGACATCGTGCGAAATCCGACCCCGGAGGAGCGGATGAGACTCTGGGTCAGCGCGGGCGGTGCGCCCCCCAGCAGAGATACGTTCGCGGCCGGAGACACGTTGGCAGCCAAAGACGCGCCAGCGGCCAACCACGCGCTGGCACGGAGTTGATATGGCCGATCGCTACGCCCGCCAGATGGTGCTGCCGGAAATCGGCGCCGCGGGACAGGCGCGCCTCGCGGCAGCAACCGTACTCGTCGCCGGCGCCGGTGGGCTGGGCTGCCCGGTGCTGCAGTATCTCTGTGCGGCAGGCGTAGGCAGGCTCCTCATCGTCGATCACGATCGGGTGGACGAATCCAACCTGCACCGCCAGCCGCTCTTTCGCATGGGCGACCTCGGGGAGCCGAAGGCGCGCGCCGCGGCCGCCGCCATGAGGCTCCTGAATCCGCAGGTGACCGTGGAAGACGCGGTGGAGAGGCTGACCCCGGCCAATGCGGCAGCATGGGTCTCTCGGGCCGACGTCATCGTCGATGCGGCGGATAGCCTCGCGCTCACGTACATCCTCAGCGATGAGTGCCTCCGTCAGGGCAAACCCTTCATCAGCGCCTCGGTGTTGGGGCTTTCCGGATACGTGGGCGCCTTCTGCGGCGGCACTCCCAGCTATCGCGCCGTGTTCCCCGAGATGCCACGGCAGGCAGGCTCCTGCGCGCAATCGGGCGTTCTCGGCACCGCCGTCGGTGTCATCGGAAGCCTGCAGGCCCATCTCAGCCTCTCCATTCTACTGCGGCTCACGCCGACGGTTCTCGGTCAGCTCGTCAGCGTGGACTTTCGAACGCTGCGCGTCAGCGGATTCTCGTTCGCCACGGCACGCGAGCCGGCCGGACCCCTATTGCGCTTCATTGCGCCCGAGGACGTGCGCGCGGCAGATCTCGTGATCGACCTGCGCAGCCTGACGGAAGCTCCGGTGTCGCCATTCCCTGGTGCGCTGCGGGTGGGGGTCGAAGATGTCGAGGCAGCAGGGGTCGCCGATAGATCCGCTTCGCGCGTGGTTCTTTGCTGCCGCTCAGGCATTCGCGCGTGGCGCGCCGCGCAGGCTCTGCAGCGCAGCGGGCACGCCGATCTGGCGCTGGTCGCGCTTGGAGATTGAGCCTTGAGCGGCCGGCCTGCCGTCCTCGTGATCGCCGGCTCCGATTCCAGCGGCGGCGCGGGCATCACGCGCGATCTCCGGGTCCTGGCGGACCTGGGTTGCGAGGCGCTCTGCGCGATCACGGCGGTAACTGCTCAAACGCACGGCCACGTGATCAGCGTGCACCACGTTCCGCCGGAAGTCGTGCGCACGCAGATCCGCGCCGCGCTCGAATCGAGCCCCGTCGGCGCCATCAAGATCGGTATGCTGGGCACCGCCGCAACGGTGAGCGCCGTGGCCGACAGCCTGCCTCGCGGCAGCGCGATCCCCATCGTTCTCGACCCGGTGCTGCTCTCCTCATCCGGCGGAGTGCTGCTCGATGACGAAGGCCGCGCGGAGATGCAGGCGCGGCTTTTGCCCGTGGCGACGGTGTTGACTCCCAACATCCCGGAGGCCGCGAGTCTCTGCGGCAGTGCGCCCGCCACGGGCCGCGAAGCATTGGTTGCGCAGGCGCGCTCGCTGCTCGCGACCGGCGCGCACGCGATATTCCTGAAGGGCGGACACGGCGAAGGCGCGGACGCCATCGATCTGCTTCTCAGCACCGATGGTGAGCCGCAATGGCTGTCCTCGCCGCGCCTCTACGCACAGTGCCGCGGCACCGGTTGCGCGCTGGCCTCGGCCATCGCCGCGGGTCTCGCAAGCGGCTCATCCGTGGCGGATGCCTGCCGGAAAGGCAAGGAATACGTGCATTCCATGCTCGCCGCGGCAGGATTATGACGGCGGCCGCTCGCGGCCCGTTGTCCATCCGCGGCTGTCTTCGAATACGCGCCTAACGCACTCCGTTGCAGCGCGTTGACACGCGCATTTCGATTGCTGCGCGGCCGGATTCGTGCGTCAACCTGTAACAGAATCGTGCGCTTTGTTGCGGCAATGGCGGCCACCTGTACGGCTCGCAGGTGAAGGTCTACGGAACTCCGCAGACGGACGGCACTTACCGGGCCTACGTGCTGATGTATTTCACCGCTACGACCCTGCGGATTGAGGGAGTTGCGCAGCGTTGCCGTTCGGCTATAGTGGCGCGTGACAACATACGAAGCGGCGCCGCGGCGGGCCAGGTGGGCTCACGCGGCGCCGCCTTCGCACAGGAGGTCCGGGGTGTCTGGGGGCGCACGATCACGGTCGGGGCGCATCGCGCAATGGGTACTGCCGCTGGCAGCGCTCGCAGCTTTGTGCGGCTGCGGCGGCGGGGGTGGCGGCGGCGGGGCGACCCCCGGCAGCAGCGGGACCTCTACTTGGACTCCCGGCGTCTTCCTTCCGTCAGCACATTTCGCGGCGCTCTGCGCAGCACCGCGCTCGGGAACCGACCCCACTTCCGGCAAGGCCTACCCCGACCGCCAGGGCACCACCCTGAACGAGAACGACTGGCTGCGCTCGTGGACCCATGAGCTTTACCTCTGGTACGACGAGGTGCAGGACGTAAATCCCGCGTCGTACACCACGCCGAACTACTTCCAGGCCATGAAGACGACCGAGACGACGTCTTCCGGCGCTCCGAAGGACCGGTTCCACTTCACTTACCCGACCTCGGTCTGGGAATCGCTGTCCGAAGCCGGCGTGGAAGTCGGCTACGGCGTTCAGTTCGAGATCATCCAGGCCACTCCGCCGCGAAGCGTCAAGGTCGCCTATCTGCAGCCGCAGGCCAACCTGCCGGCACAGACCTTGGCCTCGAATCTGGTGCGAGGCGACACCGTGCTGCAGGTCGATGGCGTGGACGTCGTCAATGCCAGCGATCAGACGAGCGTCAACAGCATCAACGCGGGCCTCCAGCCTTCCACGGCGGGAGAGAGTCATACGCTCGAAGTCCTCGACCCGGGCGCGAGCACTCCGCGCACGGTGCAACTGCAGGCCGCCAATATCACTTCGATACCCGTTCTGGTGGAGACGACCGTTACCGGGCCCGGCGGCAGCACGGTGGGTTACATCCTCTACAACGACCAGATCGCCACCGCGGAATCGGAGCTGATCAGCGCGATCGATGACCTCAAGTCGAAGAGCGTGACGGACCTGGTCCTCGACTTGCGCTACGACGGCGGCGGCTACCTCGACGTCGCGAGCGAGCTCGCTTACATGATCGCAGGCCCCAACCAGACTGCCGGGGAGACCTTCGAGCTGCAGCAGTTCAATAATCAGTACCCCACCACGAACCCTGTGACGGGGCAACCGATCAGCCCGACGCTGTTCCACGACACGACGCAGGGTTTCTCCGCCACCGCGGGCCAGGCTCTGCCGACACTGAACCTCATGCGGGTCGCCGTGATCACCGGCCGGGACACGTGCTCGGCAAGTGAATCCATCATCAATGGCCTGCAGGGGGTGGGCGTCACGGTCTACCAGATCGGCGCGGCCACCTGTGGCAAGCCCTATGGCTTCTACCCGCAAGACAATTGCGGCACGACGTATTTCTCGATCCAGTTCCAGGGCGTGAACGCCAAGGGTTTCGGCAGCTACGGCGATGGCTTCTCCCCGGCGAACACCACCCCGGCAGCCGGGGTCCCGGTTCCGGGCTGCTCCGTCGCCGATGATTTCAGCCATGCGCTCGGCGACCCGAACGAAGGCCGGCTCGCTGCGGCGCTGGCGTACCTTGCCAATCCGCAGGCCGCCACCTGTCCGTCGCCGCCCACCGGCATCGCGGCGCCTGCGACGGTGTCGCAAAGGCAGCTCCTGCAGCGGATCTTCGCCCGCTCGCCGCTGAGACAGATCCGCATTCTACGCAGGTGATGCACCCATGAGCCCCGCGCCGACCCCGCAGACCCGCTTGCGCCAGCACCGGCGCTCGAGGGCAGGGGCAGCGGCGCTGTTGGCATTGACGCTCGCCGGGCTCCCGGCTTTCGCCGCCCCGTCCCACGCGACGGACGCTCCCGCCGTCATCGTCCGTCCCACGGCCGCAAGCCGCGCGGATCTCGCGCGCGCCGTTTCCCGGGCACTCCGCGGCGCTCCCGTGAGGCTGGCCGACGACGCATTGACCCATGACAGTCTCTTGATTGTCGGACCCACGCCGCCGCGTGATGCGCGGGGCCTGCCGCTGAACGGGCGCGAGCTCGGACGGCCGCAACACTTTCGGCTGCTGCGGCGCGGCTCGCACTGTACGCTGCTGCACATCGAGACCGGCAGGTCGCAAGTGCTGAGGCATACGGCGTGCCGCGTGTTGTCGTCTCGTGGTAACGCTCTCAAATGACTCCAAAGAACGACATCTTGCGACTTCGGTCACGTTTGAGTTGAGATATGTCACCTGCCGGCGGTTGCCGGGGCCGTGTGGAGGCGTCATGAAGACGAAAAAAATGAGCGGAAGCACTCGCAGCCCACGTCTCGGGTTGTATGTTGGCTTGACGCTGACGCTGGCTGCATCGCTGTCGCTCGACGGGACGTCGCTGTGGCTGGCGCTCGATCCCGCGTTCCACATCGCCTCCGCGGCCCTTGCCGCCATTACGGGCGGCGCGCTGCTGTGCCTCATCGGTGGGGCGCTGATCGCCGGCTCGGTGACGCGGCAGCGCAGGGAAGAAGAGGCAGAAGCGCGGCCGCCGAGCAGCCAGGCGGCGGGTCCAGTGGCCGTGCCGCAGCCCCGCACCGGGGAAGAGGCCGCCGCCCTGGCACACGCCCAGAAAATGGAGGCGCTCGGGCTGCTGGCCGGCGGCGTCGCGCATGATTTCCACAATTTGCTGAACGTCATCCGCAACTCGCTCGAGATCCTGCAGCGGCAGGGCCCGCAGGCAGACGGTGGCCGCTACCTCGCGATGATCCGCCGCAGTGCCGACCGGGCGTCGGCGCTCACCGGCCACCTGCTCGCATTCTCGCGGCGCCAGCCGCTCGAGCTGCGGCCGATCGACCCCAACGATCTCGTGGCGGAGGTGGCGGAGCTGCTGCGCCCCTCGCTCGGGGAGCGCATCTCCGTCGAGACGGTCCTCGGGCGGGAAATCTGGAGCATCGCCGCCGATGCGGGTCAGCTCGAGACCGCACTCCTCAACCTTGCGATCAACGCACGCGATGCAATGCCGAAGGCAGGCCTGCTGACGATCGAGACGGCCAATGCCACGCTCGATGAATCGTTCGCCGCTGCGCGCAGCGCCTGCGCCACGGATCCGTACGTAATGATTGCGGTGTCAGACACCGGAACGGGCATGACACCCGAGGTGGCGGCGCGCGCCTGCGAGCCATTCTTCACCACCAAGGAGCCGGGGCAGGGCACCGGTCTCGGACTCTCGCAGGTCGCGGGCTTCGCGCAGCAGTCCGGAGGACACGTGCGCATCTCGAGCGAGCCCGGGAAGGGGACGACGGTACGGCTCTACCTGCCCAGGTCCACGCGTCTCGCGCACGAGGTGAACCAGGCCGCATGGCCTGCATGGCCCGTCAAGGAAGCCACCCGGGGCACCGTCGTGCTGGCGGCCGGAGCCGGCCAGGAGAGATAATGAGCACTGGACGGGCTGAATAATCCTGCCGCCCAGCCTTGTGGCTGGATTCCGCGTCCCCAGAATCCAGCCGGAACCCCGGTCCATGCCGGATGCCCAATGGCTCGGACCCGACACAGGTCCGGAATGGAGCTTCACCGTCTATGCTCAAGCGAATCACCCTGCCGCTCGGCGCTCTGCTCGTCCTCGCCTGCATCCTGCCGGCGCTCGCCGCCGACCCGACCCCCGATCAGGTCTATCAGGCAGCGCGCAGCGGCAATCTGGCCGCGGCCCAGCAGATGATCGCCCAGGTGCTGCGTGATCACCCGCAGAGCGGCCGCGCGCACTTCGTGGCCGCTGAGATCGACGCGCGCGCCGGCAACTACGGCCTTGCCCGCCAGGAGCTGAGCACAGCCGAATCGCTGGACCCGAAGCTGGCATCCAAAGATGCCCGGGCCGTGACGGAACTGCAGCAGCAGCTGGGCGAAACGCCGAGCGTCATCTCCCGACTGCCGCTGGTCCGCATCGGACAGCGCTCGCCACGGTTCGGGCTCTTCCTCTTTCTCATCGGTGCCGCCGTCGTCCTATGGCTGATACTGCGGCGCCGCGCCGCGACCATGGGATATGGCGCACCCCCGGTCGGGTATGGACCCGGCGGGTACGGTTCCGGTGGCTACGGTCCCGGTGGCTACGGCCCGAGCGGCTACATGCCGGGTGGCGGCTCCGGAATCATGGGCAGCGTCGCCTCCGGCCTCGCGCTCGGCGCGGGAGTTGCGGCCGGCGAGGAGCTGGTAGAGCACATGATGGGCCATGGTTCCAGCACCGCCGGCGGCGGCGTCGTGCCTCCCGCAGAGGCTGGACCGGCGCCCGATCCCAATGCGGACATGGGCGGCAACGACTTCGGCCTCAACGATCCCGGGTCATGGGATGACGGCGGGGGTGGGGGTGGTTGGGACGATGGCGGCGGTGGCGGTGATGGCGGAGGGTGGACCTAGACCTGGGCCTTCTGCTTCATCCATCGTCGCGCCAGCGGCTCGACGGTGGTCGCCTGCACCAGGATGCTGAAGATCGCGATCAGGTAGGTCGCGGTGACGATCAGCTCCTTCGGTCGTCCTTCCGGCAGTGACAGGGCAAGCGCCACTGACAGCGCTCCGCGCAGGCCTCCCCACGTCATCAGTTTCACCGTATGCGGCTCGAACCGCTGGAAGCCGCGCAGCACTGCAACCGGTACACCGACGCTGAGGTAACGCGCTATCAGCACGATCGGCAAGGCCGCCGCCGCGGGAATCAGATACTCGCGCACCGTACCAGCAAGCGCGGTCAGCTCCAACCCCACCATGCCGAAGAGGATGAGGTTGAGGAGATCGTCTGCGAGCTCCCAGAACATGAAGAGCCGCTCGCGCGTCAGTTCGGACATCGCATACTCGCGGCCGCTGCCGACGACCAATCCCATGATGACGACTGCGATGGGCGCGGATACCTTCAGGGCCTCAGCCGCTGCATAGCCGCCCGTTGCCATCGCGAGAGTGATCAGCGTCTCCACCGGATAGCTGTCCACGCTGCGCAGCATCAGAATGCCGGCATAGCCGACGCCGAGTCCGAACGCGGCGCCGCCCAGAACCTGCTGAGCAAAAATCATGGCAACCCCGGACGCCTCCGGTGCAGCTGACATGGCATTCGCGCCATGCACGTTTGCACCCAGGCCGTGCGCACCGCCGGCGACACCGAGCAGCACGACGAATACGACGACGCCGGTGCCGTCGTTGAAGAGCGACTCGCCTGTTATCTTGATCAGGAGCGAGGGCGGGACTCCGGCTTTGCTCAGCAGCCCCAACACGGCGATCGGATCGGTCGGGGAGATGAGCGCCCCGAAGATGAAGCTCTCGAGCAATGTCAGCGGCATGCCGAGCAGGCCCGACACGTAGAAGAACGCGAGGCCGACGAGCCCCGTCGAGAGCACGACGCCCACGGTTGCCAGCACGACCACGAGCCATCGTGCGCGCGCGAGTCCGGCAATATCGACGTGGAGACTGCCGGCGAAGAGCAGCAGCCCGAGCAGCCCATGGAAGACCAGGTCCGGAAAGTCGAGGCCGCGCACCGCGAGCTGGCCCCAGGCAGTGACCTCCGGCACGACCTGCCCCACCGCCACGGTGCCTATGGAGATGAGGAGGGCCACTGCCGTGATGCCGACGGTGTCCGGCAGATGAACGAACTTATAGTTCGCGTAGCCGCTCAAGGCGACTACGGTGATCACAGCCGATACGATGGTGAAGACGGGCATGGGCCGCGCAAAGATATAGGCAGGCGGGTGCGGCCGTCGAGGCGGACGCCATGCCGCCGAACGGCCTGGGACGTGTCGTTGCGTTGCGCGTACACTATGGTAGAACGTCGTTCAGAAAACGCCCGGAGGGGTCCGGACAAAAAATGGCCGACGAGCGTCGTAAACGGCTGTTGAGCCAAATTTTCAGTTACCGCGCCGCGCTGCAGAAATACCTGCGCAAGTTCACTTCCGGCGCGGAAGATATCGAAGACCTGGTACAGGAGGCCTACGTGCGCGTGTGCGCCTTGCCGGACGGCCAGGTGGTGGATTCGCCGCGGGCGTTGCTCTTTCGCATCGCCCGCAATCTCGCCGTCGACCGCGCCCGCCAGAGGGTCAGTCACGCCACCGACGACGTAGCGGATTTCGAGCCGCTGAACGTCTCTTCTGAGGAGGCGGAGCCGGATGAGCAGGTCGACCTGCGCCGGCGCTTCGAGTCGTTCTGTGCCGCGGTCGACAGCCTGCCGCCGCTCTGCCGGCGCGTGTTCGTGCTGCGCAAGGTGTACCAGCTGTCGCATGCCGAGATTGCAGAGGTACTCGGCCTCTCGCACAGTACGATCGAGAAGCACGTGGCCAAGGGGCTGGTGCGCTGCCGGGACCGGCTGCGCAGCCTGGGGCTGCTCGAAGGGTTGGAGGTCGCCTCCGACGAGCCATTGCCGGAGCGGCGGGTCAGGGAGCATGAATCGAGATGAGCGAAATCGTCAGACTGAAGACGCAGACGCAGATCGACAACGAGGCGGCGATCTGGACCTGGCGCGTCGACTCCGGCGAGCTCAGCGCTGCCGCGCGCGGCGAGCTCGAGACCTGGCTGCGCGCCGACGCTCGCCATCGCCGCACGTTCGACGAGCTGAGGCGCACCTGGGGCCTCCTCGACCGCCTGTCCGAGCGAGTGCAGGACGAGAAAGTCATCCCTTTTGCGCGCCCGCAGCGCCGCCGGACCTTCCGGCGCAAGACGTATTGGGAAGCGGCGGCAGCCGCGATACTCGTGGTCGCGATCGGCGCGTCGCTCTGGATCATGCGGCGGCCCGCCGCGCAGATCGTGTCGACCGCTGTCGGTCAGCAGCGTCACGTGACGCTGGCGGACGGCTCGCAACTCACTCTCAACACCAACACTCTGCTCGCGGTAAAGCTCACTTCGCAGCGCCGCGACATTTACCTGCGCAGAGGCGAGGCGCACTTCGATGTAGTGCACGACGCATCGAGACCGTTCTTCGTGCATGCGGGCGATACGGTGATCCGTGACGTCGGTACTCAGTTCGAGGTGCGGCTGCGCTCGGACCGTGACGTCGACGTTCTCGTCAACGAAGGACAAGTGGAAGTGCAGGGACCGGCGGCAACAGCGGGACAAGCGCTGCGTGCCGGCGAGCAGCTCGAGATCGCCGGGCCGCATCTTCAGGTCATGCCCGTCAGCCCGCAGCAGGTTGCCGACGATCTTGCCTGGCGCGAAGGCGCACTGGTCTTCCAGGGCGAGCCGCTTTCCCAGGCGCTGGCCGAGGTGAGGCGCTACACCCGCGAGCGCATCGTGCTCACCGGACCCGCGGTCGGCTCTCTCCACATCAGCGGACGCTTCAGGACGGATGACGTTGCCGGGTTCTTCAAGGCCCTGCAGGCCGCCCTCCCTGTGCGCGTGAGCCAACCGGAGCCGGGGCTCGTATACATCGCCGCGCGCTAGGCGCGGGACGACATCGCTGCTCGCCGCTCACCGTTGCGCTCGCGCCACAGGTGAGCGCGAAGTGCTCACATCCCAGGGCGGAGTAGCGTATTTTTAGTGCCCACTCATGGGCACCCTGAGCTCGGTCCTTCGCGGCTGGCCCGCGGCTGTCCTCCTGCTCGTCGGCACCCTGGTCCTCGGGCTCGCTTCTCCCTGGGCCCGGGCAGCCGACGTCCCGCGGCATTTCGACATCCCGGCGGAGCCGCTCGGCACGGCGCTGGACGAGTTCGCGCGCCAGGCCGACGTCACGCTGCTTTTCTCATCCACGCTGGTGGCCCATACGCGCACCGGAGGCGTGCTGGGCAATCTTGCGGTCACCACGGCGCTCGGCCAGCTTCTCGGCGGCACCGGGCTGAGCTTTCGACAGGTGAGCCCCTCGGCGATCGCCATCACGGAGTCCGCGAGCAGCGCGGCGGCGGCGAGCGCGCCTCCCACCCCCGCGCAAGGGTCGTTTGCCGCCGAGTTATCGACCGGCAAAATGCGCGGCGTGTTGCATCGGCTCGGAGGCCTCTTCACCCGCGCGGCCCAGGTCTTCGGGGGCAGAAGCCGGACTGAGCCGGCCGACGCGCAGGGAGCGCCCAGCTACAACAGCTTGCAGGAAGTAGTGGTGACCGGCACGCCGGAGATGAGCGGCGTGCGGCTCCTCGATGCGAGCTTCTCGGTCAGCGCGGCCAGCCTGCAGCAGATCCACCTTGCGCAGCCCTCCAGCGCGGCGGACCTGCTGAAGATCGTGCCGGGCCTGTGGGCGGAATCGAGCGGCGGGCAGACCGGCGCCAACATCGAGGTGGCCGGCTTTCCCGGCGGCGCCGATGCTCCGTACGTGACCTACCAGATCGAAGGCTCGCCGGTCTATCCGGCGGCGTCACTCTACTTCATGGACAACTCGTCGCTCTTTCGCGTCGACGATACCATCGAGCGGACGGAGGTGGTGCAGGGCGGCCCATCGGTGGTGTATTCCAACGGCCAGATCGGAGCCACGGCCAATTTCATCCTGCGGCACGGCACGCCCGCGCCGCACGGCGAGCTCGCGCTGACGCTGGGCGATGAGGGGCTTTACCGGCTCGACGGCTTCTACGGCGGCCCGCTGGCCCGCGACTGGTTTGTGAGCCTCGGCGGCTTCTACCGCGTCTCCGACGGGATCAGGAGCCCGCAATTTCCGGCCGATGATGGTGGGCAGCTCACAGCCACCGTCTACCACACCATGTCGAGCGGGAACCTGCTCCTTTGGGCACGCAGGCTGCGCGACAAGAATCTCTTCATCACCGACATTCCGGTCGCGGTGAGCGTGGACGGCAGGAGCGTCTCGGCCTTTCCCGGATTCGATCCCTACACCGCCACCTTCGCTGGGAATGCGACCCGCAACATCACCGTCGGGGAATTCCCGTGCGGTGCGCCGGGCTGCTCGCCGGGGACGGTGAGCGCCGATCTCGCCGACGGCAGAGGATCGGACCTGCGGATGCTGGGCGCCGACCTCAACCTGGCGCTCGGCGCCTGGTCGCTCAGCAACAGAATGGGATTCACCGCCGGACACATGCCGACCAACGCGCTATTCAACAATTTCCCGCCCGAGACCATGGCGAGCCTCATCGCCCAGGAAACCGCGGGCGCGAACGGCGCCGCATCGGTCATGGCTGCCTCGGGCGGCGCACCGTTCGTGGCCGGCAATCCCACTCTCGCAGCAGGCGGCGGCGCCGTGAGTCTCGCCACGGACGTCGTCTCTCTCGGATTCTGGATCGTGGACAAGAAGATCCAGGCGCTGACCGACGACCTGCGCTTCAGCCGCATGCTGTTTGCAGGTAACACGGCGACGGTCGGCGGCTATTTCGCCGACTACTCCACCGACGACGGCTGGTACCTGGGCAACAACGAGCTGATGACGGCGACGCCGAATGCACAGCTCGTCAACCTGTCGCTGCTCACCGCCGCGGGCCTCGCGGGCCCGGTTGTACAGGTGACGCAGAACGGCGTCGAGAGCGGTGCGACGACCGCGCTCGTCGACCACTACGACGGCCGCAACGTGGCGCTCTTCCTGTCCGACCAATGGCGGATCCGCTCCTGGCTGCTCGATGCCGAGTACCGGACCGAGAACGAGAAGATCGACGGCAGGGTGCAGGGAACCGCGACGGTGGATCTCGATCAAGACCCGCTGACGCTTTACAACGACTTCACGAACGTGGCCACCGGCCAATGGCTGGCGTCGACTTACGATCACACCCTCGGCGCCTGGAGCGCGGGCGCGAACTACGAGCTCAACTCCCACATGAGCGTCTACGCCCGAATCAACAAGGGCGTGCACTTCCCGAGTTTCGACGATGTGCGTGTCGGCACGCCGAACTCTCAGCATATCGAGAACTACCAGGTCGGCTACAAGGCGCAGACGACGTCGCTGTACGCCTCAATCGACGTCTTCCATCGGCTATTCTTCGGCGTGCCTTTCCAGGCATTCCTCGGCGACGGCAGCCAGGTGATCGCCACCTATGGCGCGAACTCCTGGGGCGTGGATTTCCAGGCGGAATGGTTTCCGCTCGAGCGCCTCAGCCTCGCCCTCACGGGCGATTGGCAGCACTCCGTCTACACCGATTTCAGCTCCTTCGCGGGACTCGGGACGCAGGCATTCGACAACGACGGCAACATCCTGCAGCGCCAGCCGCGCCTGCAGGTGCGCTTCACGCCGGAGTACGAGGTGCCGACGGCCTGGGGGCGGCTGCGGGTGTTCGCCACCGTGAGCTACATCGACTTGCGCTACTCGGATACCGAGAACACCCAGATACTGCCGGCCTATACGACACTCGATGCAGGCATCGTGGGCGACTTCGGCGATCACCTGGAGCTGCGTGTGCAGGGAACCAACCTCACCGACACGCTCGGCCTGACGGAAGGCAACTCGCGCAGCCTCACCGCCGGCATTTCGACAGGGTTCGAGATGGCGCGGCCGATCTTCGGCCGCGAGGTGCAAGGACAGCTCAAGTATTGCTTCTAGCCGCTCACCAGGCGTTGAAGATACTGCCGACGAGGTCGCTGGCGAGACCGAAGCCCGCGCCCATGCCGAGTCCAGACATGACGTTGCTCATGAATCCACCGCCGGTGCCGGCGTAAGGCTGGGCTGCCCAGCCGCGGGTCTGGTAGACCGGATAGGCGGGCTGCTGCGGCAGGGAATTGACGTGGGTCTCGAGCGAATGGATGTACTCGGCCATCTGCTGGATGAGCATCAGAGCGGACTGGTTCTGCCGCTGGATGCCGAGAGCGGCCTCTCTGAGGTCGAGCATCAGCTCCCGGGAAAGCGTCGGGTCGCTCACCTTCGATTGCAGCTTCTCGGCCAGGGCCTTGACGCTCTGTCCCACCTGGTCGGCCTGCTGCTGCAGTTGAATGGCCTGATTCTCGGCAGTCTGATAGTCCACGATACGGTCACCTCGCGGTGCTTTGAGCTCAGCTCGATGGGGGTTCGACCGGCGAGGCGTACTTTCGTTCAGGCCGGAGCGCCCGATCAGGCCGCCTGCAGAGCCGCCGCGGCGATCAGGAGGACGGCGAGCGCCGCGCCTGCCGCGCCCGGGGCGAGCCGCGAGAGGCCGTAGGCCGCAAGAAGCGCGACCGCCACCGAGCTCAGATTGCGCAGATCGCCGAAGATCAGCTGCAACAGTTTCCTCATGCGCGCGCTCCGGCCGGCGCGGAGCCGGCGGCACGCGAGCGCCACGCAATGATCCTTCCCGCCACCGCGTAAGCCGCGAAGAGGAGAAGCAGGGTCGCATCGCCGAGCGGCCACACCGCCTGCTCGCCCGCAAGCCCGCCGATCGACCAGAAGCTGCCGAAAGAAAGGATGGCGCAGGCGACCAGATACTTGAGGGTGTTCTCCGGTACACGCGTCAAAGGCGCTCGGAGTGCAATGCCCGCGAGAATGACCACGGCAAGCGATGCCGCTGCGCTGCCGGCCGCTGCGACATAGGAGAGCGTATGACCGAGGGCGACGACGAGGAGCCAGACCTCGAGCCCTTCGAGCAGCACGCCCTTGAAAGCCACCACCCAGGCCGCACGCCCCTCGGCACGCTCGAGATGCTCGCGGGTCGCGGCGAATTCCCGCGCTTCATCGTGCAGGGCCGTGCGTCCCGAGTAGCGGCGGATGGCCTTGACGTACCACCGCAGGCCGAAGAGCAGGAGGAAGATGCCGATCGCCGCCCTGATGAGGCCGATGTCAGCCTGGGCCGCCTCGAGCCCGGCGCCCGTGACGGCAATGAGGATCGCGACGACCCCGAGCGCGGCCAGCGCCGCTCCCGTCGCACGCCGCCAGCCGATGGTCAGCGCTACCGCGAGCACGATGGTGAACGCCTCCACCCACTCGACCGCGGAGGCGAGAAAGAGGGCGCTGGCGCCACCCCACTGGGCGGCGTTCATGAGAAAGGCGACTCCATGGCGAGCCGGACGGTGCCACAGCCCGAGGCCGCTGTCGACCTCGAATGCCGGCCGGCGGACCTGAGGTCGGTGTCAACGCGCCGCTGCCGAAATCCAGGCAGGCTAAGTAACACCACCTGACCGGATAGGCTGCCCCGGACGACGGTCGGCGTAGCACGTCTCCCGCGCGCTATCGTCAGGACTCGGTCAGGAATACCTGGGATCGTGCGGCATCCGCGCTGCCATCGAAGGAAAGCCGCCGTAATGAAGCCGACACACCGTCTACCGCGGATCGCCGCCGCGCTTGCGACCCTGGCCGCACTCGTCATGCTGCCGCCGCTGTGCGCCGCGGCGGGATCGCGGCCGGCTCCCATCCGGCGGATCGGGACGCTCGCAGTCCCCGGCCGGCCGCTCACGAGCTTCGATATCGGCTTCGTCAACTCCGACGGCGTCTATGCGCTCTCGGACCGCTCGAACGGCGGGCTCGATTTCTTCGACAGCGCCACCGGCCGCTTTCTCGGCCGGGCGACCGGCTTCACGGGCTTCAGCGGGACGGGCGGGTCCGAGATGTCCGGCCCGAATGGCGTGGTCGCCGTCGGCCGGAACGAGTTCTGGGCAGGCGACGGCGACAGCACCGTCAAGGCTGTGGACCTACGCACGAGAAAGGTCGTCGCCAGCATCTCGACCGGCGGCAAGAAGCGCGCCGACGAGATCGCGTACGACGCTCGCGATCACCTGGTCATCGCTGTCAACAACGCCGACGACCCGCCATTCCTGACCTTCATTTCCACTCGCACCCGCAAGGTCGTGGGGCGGCTCGAGCTGAAGCGCGCAAGCGACGGCGCCGAGCAGCCGGTGTGGGACCCCGCATCAGGTCTGGTCTACATCTCGATCCCGTCACTCGATGACGTCAAGGCGCGCGGTGCGGTGGCCGTGGTCGATCCGCGCACTTACCGGCTGGTCAAATTCATGCCGGTCGCGAAGTGCATGCCGGCAGGTCTCGCTCTCGGCCCGCACGATCAGCTGCTGCTGGGGTGCAGCGACGATGCCGTCGCAGCCGGCTTTCCCGCCCACTCGTTCGTGATGAGCGCGGCAAGCGGCAGGATCGTCGCCACGCTGCCGCGGGTCGGCGGCTCAGATGAGGTGTGGTCGGATCCGGAGGCTGGCCGTTATTACCTCGCCGCCGTTGCCAACACCGGCGGCCCGGTGCTCGGCGTCGTGGACTCCACGACCAACCGTTGGATCGGCAACTGGCCGACCGGCTCGCACGCCCATTCCGTCGCCGCTGACCCGCTGAGCGGCAAGGTGTTCGTGCCGATCGCAGCCGGCTCCGCAACCGACTGCGTCGACGGCTGCATCGCCGTGTTTGGTCCGCGCAGAGAATAACGAGCCGAGCGCTGCGCCCGGGCTCGCGTCCGGATGCCGCCGGCCCGCCGATCGCGGAAGATGAGCTCCCGAATCGCACGCGGCGCGAATTCGCACCATTCGATTCCGACGCCGCTCGCAGTCTCCCGCACCACGTAGGCGGGAAGTCGCGCGGAAGGCCTGCGGCCGGAGACGCCTTGTTGCAGAATCACCTCCACCGGGCCGCGCGGCGGCCCCTTGCCCTCCGTGCGCACGAACGCTCCGCTCGAGCTTACGTTTTCCAACATGCCCGCCACTGGCGGCGAGGACCCGCAAGCCAGCTCCACGGTCTGACGCACTGCGACGCGCTCACCCCATCGATGCTCCATGACCGTATCTCCCCCAGAAAGTGGTGAGAGTCCATTATGCTCTCCTCGCGTGCGGAAGGAAGTCCTTTCCAACACCGCGCCAACAATTTCAGGCGGACCGTTGCAAGGAAACCGTGCTCAGGCGTCAGCCTGCGTGCAGCGCTGCGGCGGCGCTCACGGAGAAGAGGGCCAGACCCACGAGGATCCAGGCCACGTAATCGCCGACTACGCCGTCATGCGTGCGATCGATCGCTGTGAATATGGGCTCGAAGAAAGCGCGCTCGAACCTGCGCCGCCACGTTCGCGGTAACCAGGCGCGGCCGAGGTCATGCGCGGCGATGAGCACTGCGAGCCCCAATGAGACCCAGGGCACGAGGGGATGCACGCCGGTCGGGACCGCCGCCGGTGGCGGCGGCGTGACCGGCGCGATGCTTGCAACGCCGTCCCAAGCGAGGAAGCGGCCCGCGGCGCGCACTGCGGTTTCATCCACCTGGGGCAGACCAGTACCCAGCGCCAGGATCAAGAGAAGGAGGACCGGCAGCATCATGAGCCAGAGCGGCCGGTCCGGCTTCTCGCTTTCCTCTTCGCTGGGCCCGCGTGCCTCCTCGCCGGGCATCTCGCCGAGACCCAGAAAAATTCGGCCGGCGCCCCGCAGGACCGCACCCCCGGTGCACGCGGCGCCCAACACGATGGCGATGAGCACCCAGTCCTCGCCGCGTGCCGCGGCCGCTGCGTCCATGAGCCGCGATCCGCAGTCCATGAGCCCGAATGGCGCGCCGCCGAGCAATATCCCCGCCACGGCCATGGCGATACCGGCCGGCCAGAGCGGCCGACCGCGTCCCCGCAACCAGAGCTCATCGATCCCGCCGGCGCTGGCGAGCAGTATGCCCGCTACCATGAAGAGCGCCCCCTTCACCAGGCCGTGCCCGATGAAGTAGGCGAGGAACCCGCCGAGGCTCGCGGCCCCGGGCAGCGCGAGCCCGATCAGGAGGATGCCGCCGTGGGAAACGGTGGAGAAGGCCAGCAGGCGCTTCAGGTGCCGCTGCCGCAGGCACGCGAGGCCACCTATCACTGCCGTCGTCATGCCCAGCGCCAGAACGGTCGTGTCCATCAACACCTGCACTGCGGCCACGGGCTGGAAGGCATCCCAGTAGATCTTTCCCAGCCCGAAGAGGGCGAGCGGCACCATGGCGCCCGAGAAGATCACCGACACCGGGCTCGGCGCGACCGCATGTGCGTCAGCCAGCCAGAAATGGAACGGCATGGCCGCCCCCTTGATGAGAAGCCCGGTGGCGATCATGCAGAAGGCCGCCACGGCGACCGGGTCGCCGGGCTCGTGTGCCAGCGAGCGCGCCAGCGCACCGAAATCGAGCATGCCCGCGAGCGAGTAAACGAGCGCAATGCCGCCGAGGATGAGGAAGCTGCCGATCGTGTTCGTGACCGTGAAGTTGAGGGCGCCCTCGAGCGGATCGGCCTCCAGCCGGTAGGCGGTGAGGGCAAACGCAGTGACACTCATGACCTCGAACCACACGAAGAAGTTGAAAAGGTCGTGGCTGAGGCAGAAGCCCTGCATCGCAGCGAGGAAGATCAGCATCAGCACGTGAAAGAAGGCGCGGATGTCCTCGAAATAACCCCATGCGAAGGCGAAGCTTGCCGCAAAGAGCAGCGCGATGAAGGCGCCGAGAATCGCTTGCGCCTCGTCGACCACGAAGGCGATCCCGAGCGTCACGCCGGCCCGCGGCTGCCAGTTGCCCATCCAGTAGACGAGTGGTCCCTGCGCGGCATGCGCGGCGAGCTTCGCGTCGATGACGACGACGAGGACGGCTGTCGCCGCGGCAACGGCGTCGGGTATGCGGCCCGGAAGGAACTTGCCGACCAGGAGCAGGACAGCGCCGACGAGAAGCGGCACGGCCACCGGCAAGGGCACCAACACTCCGGCTGCCACGGCCGTCACTGGCGGAAGGGACGCAGGCGCTCCGGGTTGACCGTGCCGCGCTTCTTGTGGACCTGCAGGGTGAGAGCCAGAAGCAACGCCGTTATCGTGGCGCCCACCACGATATCGGTGAGGACCAGGGCCTGCAGGACGGGGTCGACGGCCGGCGTCGAGGGCGACCTGGTGTAGAAGATCGGCGCCACGGAGCCGAAGCGGTAGCCTACGGACAACAGAGCGACGTAGGTGGCCGACTGCACGACCGTCAGACATCCGATCAGGTGGACGTAATGACGGCTGGTTATTACGCCGTAAATGCCGACGGCAGACAGCCACGCTGCCGTTGCCCAGGGCACATAGCTCACGGCTTCTCTCCGCCACGCGTTGCGCGCGTCTCCTCGAGGAATTCGAGCAGCAGGAGAATGAATCCCGCCGTCACGGCCACCGCGACCCCCGCGTTCTCGACGAGAATGAGGCCGCCCGCGAGAAGGGCGCGGGTCTGCCCCAAGGGCAGCACATTCTCGAGGAACGCGGCGCCGCTCAGCATCGGCAACAGGCCGCAGAGCACCAGCACGATGGCTCCGGCAGCCTCGAGCATGTCGAAGATCAGCGAGTGCATCAGTCGGCGCCAGAGACTATAGCTCTCCCCGAGGTAGAGCAGCAGCGTGCCGGAAGCGACGATCGCTCCGCCCTGGAAGCCGCCACCGGGAGTCAGTCCCGCGTGCAGTATCACGTAGAGGCCGAAGGTGACGATGAGTGGCAGGAAGATCCGACACGCCAGAGTAACGGCCTCACTGCGCTCGCAGACGGGTCTGTCGCCTGCCTGAGCCGCCCGGTCGCTCACGTTCTCGCCCCGCCTGCCGCGCAGCAGCACCAGTGTGCCCGTGACGGCGGCCACCAGCATCAACTCCTCACCCAGGGTGTCGAAGGCCCGGTAATCGAAATTCACCGCCGTCACCATGTTGGTCACGTGCCGCTCGGCGCCGGCCGCCCGATTGATCGCGTCGCCGTACGGCAGCGGGTGGTGGCCGAAGGCGGGAATGTGCACGATCACGACCGCTACCGCCGGCGCAATCGCCAGCGCGCAAATACCGGCCACGACGAGGCGGGTGCGCCTGTTCATGGCTTCGGCCGGTCGGTCTTGAGGCTGACCAGGACGGCCAGGAACATCAACGGCACGAGCGCCGTGCCCACGGCGATTTCGGAATAGGCGACATCGGGCGCCCGCAGCACCACGAACAGCAGCGCCAGCGCCACCCCATTGACCGCGATTGCGAGCGCCTGGCGGCGCGGCTCGCGCGCCAACACGACCCCGGTCCCGGTGGCGGCGACCAGAAGGAACATCAGAATGAGGAGGACGATCATTCGGGCGCCCGGCGCCGCACGATGGCGCGTCCCGTCGCATGCGCGACCGCGGCGCCGCCGACGAGCAAGGCGGCGAGCAGGACCGCGACCTTGATGATGTCGTCCGCCGAGCCGCCCCAGAGTGCGGCGGCGGTCAGGGTCAAGGCTCCGCACGTCACATAGACGAATGTCACGCAGTGCAGCCGGTCCAAGGGCCAGGCAAGCCGCGCGAAGCCCGCCGCCCCGAGCCAGGCCGTCAGAACGACGACCGCCAGCAGCCCCTCCACCACTTCCGTCCTCACAGCCATCGCTCGAGAACGTGTGTGAAGGCGAGCGTGCCGGGCACGCTCAGGAGTCCGAGCGCGAGCGCCAGATCGACGAGCCCGTCATGTGGCCATGCGAAGCTCGCCAGTACCAGCATGAGCGTCGCCAGACACACCGCCAGCTCCGTTGCCACCAGCCGCTGGGCGGCGCGCCCGGACAGCGCGCAATACGCGGCCACGGCCAATGCGGGCAGGCAGGATAGAAACGCGATCAGCCACGGGCTCATCGGGAATCGCGCCTCCGGCGTATCGGCCCGCGCACCCGCGACAGCCGGTGCACCGCAATGTGCTCATCGCCCGGATCGAGCGCCACGCCGTCGGGAGTGACTGAAGCAAGCAGTGCCGTAGCCGCTCTGTGTCCGATTCCGCTACCAACAGGAATCCCAGCCGCATCCCCGTCGAGCACCACCTGGCCGCGGTAACCGCGGCCGCGGAACACTGCACGCAGGAGCGTCGCCGCCACCCGCCCGGCGTCGCGTACCAACAGGAGTCCTGTCTGCGCGAGCACCGCGGGCCACCTGCCGCGCAACGACAACCGGCGCTCACCCTTGATTCGTAACCCGAGCGACAGGATCGCGGCAAAGGCGCCCGTGAGCGCGGCAGCGACGACTTCGGCCGTCGACAAGGTGCCTGCGAAGGCGAGGTAACAGAGACTCAGGCAGAGCCACCTAAGGACGTACCGTCTGAAGCTCACCGATGGCCGACTCCGATGCGGCGCCCGGAAAGAGACTCTCGTACAATTGCTCCAGCCCCGCGACGCTGCGCTCCCAGGTAAAGAGCTGCCGCACGCGCTTGCGTCCCGCCGCTCCCATCCGCTGGCGCAGGTGCGGGTCGGAAAGAAGTTTTCCGATGGCCGCGGCAAGCGCCTCGCCGTCGCCGCGCTCGACGAGAATGCCCGTCTCGCCGTCCACCACCACTTCGGGCAGGGCGCCACCCCGCGTGGCCACGACGGGCAGTCCTGCGGCCATTGCCTCGATCACAGGGATGCCGAAAGGCTCGTGCCACAGCGACGGGAAGACGAAGATCCCCGCCCGCGCATAGTGTGAGCAGATCTCGGAGTTGGGCACGCGCCCGTGCAGGAAGGCGTGCCCCTGAAGGCCAGCCGCCTGGCGGCGGATGAGATCGTAATAGGCAGCGGGGCTGCCGTAGAACCGGTCGAGCCCCTTGAAGGCCGGATCGCGGCCGTGCGGGTCCACGAAGTCCTTGGGCGAGAGATCCAGCGGCCCGACCAGGCTGAGACTCGCCTGCGGATGCGCGCGCAACACCTCCGTCATCGCCGACAGGAGCACGTGAACTCCCTTCTCCGGGCAGATTCGCCCGACGAAGAGAACGGTGCGCGAGCCGGCTGGCTCCGCGTTGACCTCGAGAAAGCGTTGGTCGACTCCGTTGTAGAGCTCATGGCAGCGCGCGGCGGCGGCAGGGTAGAGCCGGCGGATCCCATCCGCGACGAACCGGCTGCACGCGAGCACCAGCGCTGCCTCCTTCAGCCGCGGCCCGATCACGGCCGGATCGAAATCGGCCAGCGAGTGATCGTGCATGTGCAGGACGATCCGCGCCTGAGGATTGGCGCGGCGGATCGGGCCGATGAAGTTGGAGACCGTATGCAGATGAACGATATCGCAGGCGCGCTCGCGGATGTCACGTGCCACTTCGCGCGCATAATGAGCGTAGTAGAACGGACTGAGCCGGAAGGGGCGGCCGCGGTTGAAGAGCACGGCCGGATCCAGAACCTTGAGGCCGTTCAGCACCCGGTCGATGCCTTCCGGGATGCGCCGGTAGGTCACGCCCTCGTATTGCTCGATCTCGCGCTCGCCCGCCACCCATTTCGGATAGGTCACGACCTCATGGCGTTGCGCCAGACGGCGCCCGATCTCGTAATTGACGATCGCAAGCGCGTCGTAGAGCTGGGTGTGCGGCAGCGGAATGTCGGCGTGCGGATAAACCTGGGCGATGCGCATGGCCATGGCTCCGGCTGGACAGCAAAAGCCATGCCCATGCCCGCGGGCGCTGCGGGCCCGCGGCCAACTACGTGAGTGGCGGGCCGACGCGCCCGTGCAGGTAGAACGCGACGGCGTAGAGCGCCAGAGCGGCCAAGAGGCGCCACGGACCGATCTCGCCCAGGGCAGGCGCCAGGCGGTTGCCGCCGCGAGCAATGGCGGCGAACGGTACGCTCGAAGTCGCCTGGGCGAATTGCGGCCACTTGTCGGGAAACTTGCGCTGCCGCTTGGCATCGATCGCGGCCGGGCCGCCGACCGCCAGCACGAGCAGAGTGCCGAAGAGGATCAGCGAGGCCTGATCGCCATTGACGATGAGATGGGTGGCCGCCCAGAGGCCTACGCCCCAGAGGAAGGGATGTCGCGTGATGCGCACCATGCCACGGGCCGTCTCCGGGTCGAGCCTCGATTCCATGCCCACCCGGGTCGGGCTCGGAGTCAGGATGCCGATCACGGCGAAGAAGAATGCGATGAAGACCAACACGTAGGCCGCCGGCCGGAATGCCGGCAGGAATCCCCAGGTCGGGAAGAGCGGGGCGTGCCTGTACGCGTAGATCATCCATGCGATGCCTATCAGGGAAGCGAGTGAGAAGAGCCCCCGGTACGGTCCTTCACCGAGCTTGCCGGTGAGCACATCGCGCAGCCGGGTCCCGGAAACGGCGAAATGGATCAGCAGGAAGTAGGCACATGCGGCAATCAGATCCGACATGAGAAACTCCTCGTGACGCGCGACGGTACGCGCGGATTCTACCGGATAACAGTAAGGTATTTACTTCAGTGTCAGAGTGGTCTAAGCTTTAGCGGAATGCTCAACCGCTCACAAGACCTCGACCGGGTCTTTCACGCCCTGGCCGATCCGGCTCGTCGCACCATTCTGGAGCGTCTGGGCCGCGGGCCGGCTCCGGTGAGCGAGCTCGCCAAGCCGCTGCCGATGTCATTGCCCGCCGCAATGCAACATCTCGGCGTGCTCGAAGCAGCAGGACTCATCCGCACCCAGAAGACCGGCCGCACGCGCACCTGCGCGATCGAGCCGCAGGCGATCAGCCGGGCAGAGCAATGGATCACGGCCAGGCGCCGGGAGTGGGAAGGCCGCCTGGACCGGCTGGACGAGTATCTGAATACCCTGGACCATGGCTCGAAATAAGCCTGTCAGCGACCGTCATGAGTGCGCAACCGCGCAGCCGCTGCCCCGCGGCGCGCGCTCGGTAGCGCATGGGGAATTCCATCTGGAACGAGTCTATGATTCCGCGGTGGCACGCGTGTGGCAGGCGCTGACGGAGCCGGAAGCCAAGGCCAAATGGTTCGCCGGCACGCCCGGAAGCTGGGAAGTGCTGGAGAGGCAGATGGACGTGCGCGTCGGCGGACGCGAGCGGCTCAGAGGCCGCTGGAACACCGGTGTAGTTACGACCTTCGATGCCGTCTACCAGGACGTCGTCCCGAACGAACGGCTCGTATACTGTTATCAGATGTTTATCGACGAGAGGAAGATCTCCGTGTCGCTCGCAACCCTGCAGCTAGAGCCTTCCGGGCGCGGGACGCGCCTCAAGGCGGCGGAGCAGGGCGCATTTCTCGACGGCTATGACGACTCCGGATCGCGTGAGCGCGGTACCGCTGACCTGCTGGATGCGCTGGGTGCGTCGCTGAGGTCGTGACATCGGCCGGTTCGGCATGAGCGCTTCCCGCATTCGTCCGTTCCCGCGCTTCTACGAGTACTACCTGGGGGAGCACCGCAACCCGATCTGCCGCCTGCTGCATTTCATCGGCAGCTGGCTGGTGATTGCCGTGGTGCTGGCCGCGATCGTCACCAGACGGCCGCTCGTGCTGCTGGCCGCTCCCGTCGTCGGCTATGGGTTCGCCTGGATCGGCCACTTCTTTTTCGAAAGAAACCGGCCCGCCACGTTCCGGCAGCCCTGGTACAGCCTGGCGGGCGACTGGGTGCTCTGGTGGCAGATCACGACCCGCAGGAGGACTCTCTCCGGCCGCGAATGATGGCGCGATCGGTGCCGAGGGCAATTGCCAGGGCCGTCGCGCCCATTGTCAGATCGCGCGCCCGGCGCGCAAGCGAAGCGGCGACCGCCGCAGCCGGTGTGATGCCGAACACGGCGCACGCGAGCACATAGCTCGCTTCCTGCACACCGGCCGCTGCCGGCACCATGAAGACGAAGGTCCTCAGGCCGGCCACCACACTGTCGATCACCAGTGCACGCGCCGCGGTCACCGGCTTGCCGAGAAGATGGAATATGAGCCACAGCTCCGCCGCACCGAGAAACCAACACAGCAGATGCAGCGCAAATCCCGACGCCAGGCGTCCGCGGCAGGCGAGAATGTCATCGAGGACGGTGTTGATGTCGCCCTCGGCGTGCACGCGGCGAAGCGAGGCGAGCACGGGCCATCGCTGTGAGATTCTGCGCATCGCGCGCTGGAACGCATCGCCCAGGCGCCGCCGCCACAGCATCGGGACGGCCACGGCCGCGGCGGTCAGGGCCAGGCCGATGCCGAGCGGCCGCATGAGTCCCGATCCGGGCGCCAGCGACAGGAGCGCCAGCAGGCCGGCGAGGACATAGGGGAGCTTCGCCCCGAGCTCCACGATGAGATCGACGCTCATCGACAGCACTCCCCGCAGCGCCGCCGGCTCGCGGAGACGCAGCGCCCGCACGCCGAGCACGAAGCCGCCGATCTGCGAGAAGGGGAGGGTTTCCGCGGCGGCATCGCGCACCAGCCGCGCCCACATGAACCTGCGCGCCGAAGCGGGCGGACCGCTCCCCGCAGCCTGCCGCCAGGCGATGCCCATCAGCGCCTCGATGGGCAGGTGCGCGAGCACGATGACAAGAAGTCCCTCGAGACGCAGGCCCGCGAGCGTACGCGCGACGGTGCCCGCACCGGCGTAGACCAGCGTGCCGGCGAGGACCGCCGCGCCGAGAAGCAGGCCGACGGCCGAGCGCCATTTCACGGCGTCAGTTCCGGGCGCTGCCGGCGGGGCGTGCCTTGGGCGGCCACTCGAGCTCGATGGCGAAGGTGTCCGTGTAGGGTTTGAACTGCGCGCGAAGGGCTTCCGCATCGAGGCCGAAGCTCGTCAGATCGTAACGACGCTGCCGATGTCGGCTGTTCGAGCGGTTGCCGAGCCACTTGCGCATGCGTTGTGCGGCATCGCCGCTGGAGGCATGGCCGGTGTGCCGGAACAGGCGGCCCACCACCTTCTCCGGATCAGCGATGATCTCCCGATAATGCAGGTGCAGGATCTCTGGCGAGGCTGCCGCTGCGCGAATCATCCGCTGCGCGCCATCGAGCCATGACGCGCAGACCTGCCGTCCAATTTCCCCGAGGTCCACGTGATGCGCGAACGGACGCCGCAACACCTCCGTCAGCCGGGCAACGGAAGCGAGTACCGCAACCGGATCACGATGGATGAAGACCCACTGTGCATCCGGATAGACGGTCCGGACGTCATCCAGCGCAAACACATGATCGGGAGACTTGAGGATCCACCGCCGCCCCGGCGCCTGCGCGTCCAGATGCTGCAGGAAGCGCTTGTGGAACCGGTATGCCTCCAGATGACCGTGGCGCTGCAGCCAGCTCTGGTAGCTCGGCACGCGATAGGTGCTGTCGTAGCGCAGGCTCTGGAATACCTGAGCCGTGATGTCGGTACATTCTTCCGGCTCACCCGCAGACACCTGGTGGAGAGTGTTGAGCTCGGGTGCGAGCAGGCGCATGAGATAGAACTGGGCCTCTACCGCTGCCCGGTTGAGGCTTTCTCCAAGCCGGCCCGCCGCGGAAGGGTGGGGATGAACCAGGCGCCAGGAGAGCGGTGCCGCCACCGAGGGGTCGCGCACCAGCAGGCGGTGCAGGAAGGTAGAGCCGCTTCGCGGCATCCCCGTGATGAAGACCGGCCGCTCGATGGGCCGCGTGAGCACGGACGGATCGCGTTGCTCGCGACGCTCGAACTCGAGGAGATTGTGGAGGCTGCGCCGGATCTCGAACTTGACCGCATTGCGGCCGAGGGCATTCAGGTCGCTTTCCGTATTGCACGATGCGATCAGGCGCTGCAGGGGCTGAAAGAAAGACGGGTCATCGAATCCCTCGCGGCCGACACGCTTGAGCGCCGCCGCGAGCATTTCCTCCGCGTCCAGAGCCTGCCCGCGGCCACCTCCGACCATGCCCGGCCGGAACGTCCGATCCTGTCTGTGCACCACTAAGCCTTTCGCCATGACGGCTCTCGCTGCGGCGACGTGCCCGCCTCAGGTAGGACCGTCGGCCGCTCAAGGAGTTGCGGCTGCAAGAACCCGGCCCGCTGCGCCATTGCAGACGGGTCGCCGGCCTCGAGCCGGGCACAAATCTACAGCAAACCGTCCGATTGCGCCTCCGGGCCCGTGTCTCCGGCCCCTCGGCCGCCGGCGATACGATTTCATGTATGACGAAGGGATTCGCCGCGGGTGCGCGCCCATGCATCTGCCTTCGAGTTCCAATGAGTTAGGTTCGCCTCCTATACAAAATAGTTATCCATGGCTTGCCAGGCAACAGCATGTCGACTCGGACACCCAACCCGTGGCGCGCTACGGCCGTGCTCGAGCTTGTCGCTCACTGAAGTGAAATTCCGGACAATTCATTCGTCTCGGAAATGGGAAGCCCGCTTTTACGGCTCTTGACAATGCCGATGGCCCAATATAGTTTGCGATACGAACTAACAGCGTAAAAGAAAGTCACTCAGGGCCCAGACGAGCTCACTGCGTCAGCAATCCCTTTTGCCTCGAGAGAGCAACCGGAGAGAGAACCCGATGAACCGCTTTTCCCTCAGCAACTGCACTCTTGCCAGAGCTTCTCTTTCGTTGATGTTGCTGCTGCTTCTGCAGGCCGCAGCCCCACAGGTGTTCGCTCAGAACACAGAAAGGACGTTCGCCGACTCGTACGCTCCCTTGGTTTACCCGGTACGCAATACCGGCGCCCACTTCCGGACGCCCGACTTCCCGTCCTTTGCCCAGCTGCCGATCGTCCGGCCCCTGCCGGATCCGTTCGTGTTCGCGGAAGGCTTCCGCGATACCTCCCTCTGGGGCTGGGAGCGCCATCGCGCGGCCATCATGGCCGCCATCGAGAAGTATGAAATCGGGCCGGTGCCCGACTGTTCCGACTGCACCATCACTGCCAACTACGCGCCGCCGGCAAGCTCCGGAGGAACCGGGACACTGACGGTGAATGTCACTCGCAACGGCAAGACGATTACTCTGACGTCGGGAGTTTACATTCCGCAGGGGATGGGGAGCGGCCCCTTCCCGGCATTGATTCCGATGGAGATTGCCTCCGGGGAGTTCACGACCGGGGGCGGATTCACTTTTCCGCCGCCCGCACAGCCTGACTACGGCAGTCTTCCGCGCAGCGTCTTTCAAAGCCTTCCGATTGCGACGGTAGGCTATGTCAGTACCCAGGTCGCCAATTACTGCTTCAATTTCAGCGGCGGCACGTGTACCCATACCACTGACGCCTTCTATCAGCTCTACCCCGAGCTCTGCGGCGGAACCTGCCCGAGCACCAGCAATTCCGGGATATATGCTGCCTGGTCCTGGGGTCTCAGCCGTCTGATCGATGGCATGGAAATCGCGAGTCGCCAGTCCGTCAACCCGCTGCCGGTCGATACGAGCCATCTGGGAGTGACCGGGTGCTCCTTCGCCGGAAAGATGGCGCTCTTTTCGGGCGCATTCGATGAGCGGGTCGCCCTGACGATCGCGCAGGAAAACGGTGGCGGCGGCGCGCCGTCGTGGCGCGTGTCGCACGACATCGAGCCGCAGCAATCCGTGGAAGACGTGGACGATACTGACTACAACTGGTTCGCCGGGCAGATGCTGCAGTTTGCCGGCGACAACGTCTACAAGCTGCCGGTGGATCACGACGAGCTGGAGGCCATGGTGGCGCCGAGGGCGCTGCTCGAAACCGGCAACACCGATTTCTACTGGCTGTCGAACCGGTCGAACTACGTTTCCGCGCGTGCAACCCAGAGGGTCTACAACACGCTCGGAATCGGCGACAGGTTCGGATTCTATATCGATGGCGGGCACAACCATTGCGCCACCCTGCCGGCCGAAGCGCCGGCGATCGCCGCCTTCGTCGACAAGTTCATGCTCGGCCAGTCCAACGTGAGCTCGGATGTCGAGGTGAATCCCTACCCGAATCTCGACTACCGGCGCTGGACGGCGTGGTGGGGGCACGGCCCGAGCCGGTATCCCCAGTTCCCGGACGACTGGAATACCGGCGGCACCGTCGTGATGTCGTTGACCACGATCCCGCCGTGGCAAGGGCTGTTCGATCTTCCCGGCTTCCTGCCGATCAACACCGGTGACACCGTCTCAGCCGGCTACCAGGTCCAGATCCCCGGCGGCAACAACCCGGCTGCGACTGCCTCGCTGGCCAACGGCAAGATCACGGCGGATGTCCGGTGCTTCGATGGCAGCTCTTACAGCCTGACGATTCCGCTGCCGATGAACCAGTCCTATTCGATCCCGGCCGACAGCAGTCAGTGGGTGCCGGGCACGGGCACCTGGCAGGGCTCGGCCACCTCGACCGGCTGCGCTGATGGAGATTCGCGCGGCTTTCTCGAAGGCGCGTACTTCTCGGCCCTGAATGTAGCCACGAGCGTTGGAAGTCCGCCCACGGGAACCGGCTTTACGACCACCGACACCGCTGATCCTCTGGTGACGAGGTTCAGCCTGAGCGCCAACGGCCGCCAGACCCGCCCCAGCGGGCCGGTGGTCGTCAACTTCAACCAGTAGCCGGAGCGCCCGCCGGAGGAACGTTCAGCAAGGCTGCTCGGCGTCCATGACAGCGTGACGCCGGGCAGCCGGCCGATCCCGTACTAGTCCTGGTAGTCGTCGTTCCCCGGAGTGGGGACCGGCTTCAGTGTCGCGATTTCCCGCGTATTCTCGAATCGCAGCGTGTAGAAGCCGCCGTGGCTCGAGGTCACCCAGAGGTAGAGCTGGCCGTTCTCCCAGACGAAGCGGCTGTGCGCCTTCGACCAGGCGAAGTTTATCGGCGGGCTGATGCGTTGGAAGGAGTTCATCAGCGAGCCGGCATCGAGCTCGTTGGGATCGGGCGGGGCGGGGCCCACGAAGTAGGCGATCTCCCGCGGCCGGCGCGGGTCGTGGATGTCGAAGACACGAACGCCCGACTGGTGACTCGAGCAGGCGAGCAGCTTCGCATCGCGGGGATTGTCGAAGGTGCAGTCGTGCTGGCTGTAGCCGTAGCTGCCCATCTTGGCCGTGATGTCCTGCTCTGTCCGCGCGCAATTCTTCGGATCGGCCACGCCGGTCATCAGCTGCGCGACGAGCCTGGGCTGCGCGAGATCGCTGATGTCGATGAGCCTCTCGAAGCCGAAGGGTGGCAGCCCCGCGCCGCAGGCACTGACCGCGGCCTCGGGATATTTGCCGCCGCCAGAGCCGTATTCGTCACCGGCCCCCAGGAAGGGCTTGCCGCCGATGAAGGCCAGGTCGGGCTGGATTGCGATGTCGCCGTTCACCCAGTAGAGGGAGCTGACGACTTTGATGGTGGGATTCGGGCGGCGGTCCTGCACCTGGCTGACGTCGTAGATGACGACACCATTGCCCGAGCTGAAAACGCCCGGGCGGACGAGCTCGCCGATGATGCCGCAGAAAAGAAGGGTGCCGGGCGGATGACCATCGACGGTGAACTGATTCAGAGAGAGCCGGTGGCACATTTGGTGCGCGCCGGCACCGCCGGCCTGATTCTGGGGAAAGTCCCAGTCGAGAAGCTCCCTCGGATGAGTCGGGTCGCTCACGTCCACCGCGACGATGCGCGCGTTCTCCATCGAGGCGATCCAATAGGTCTTGCCGTCGTAAGCGAAATTGCCGCCGTGCGGCAGCAGATTCGGATCGGGCAGCTGCACGCTCGACAGGAGCCGCGGGTGCGCACAGTCGGAGAGATCGTAGAAGGCGACGGCCGGCTGCGGTCCCGAACCCATCCAGCTCTCCGCGGTTCCCAACAGCGGGCGCGCCCCGGCCACCGATCCATCCTCCCAGTCATAGAGCGAGGCCGGATCGTCGAGGTTGGTGGTGTACTTGGGATCGCTCGGGTCCGAGACATCGAGCACCTGGATGCCCGGGTGCAGCAGCGGCGGAATTCCCTTCTGCCCGGCCTCGTACCCCTGCGTGGTGACGTACGCACAATGGCCGTACCACATGAGCTGATGCCCGGCGCCCTGGCCGGCGTATTCGCCGACGATTGCGAGATTGCAGTTGTAGGGCTTGGTCGATGCGCCGCTGTCCCGCTCGGCCTTGGTGAGCTGGCCGTCCACTCCTGTCTCGGTTCGATCTCCGGGCTGGCAGGTGGGCGGGGGCACGGGGCCGAGGAACGGACTCGTCCGGGCAGCCGCGCTTTGCGGTGAGGCCGAAAGCGCCAGCGCGGCTGCGGCCAACGGGAGCCCGAGCACCAGGCCCATTCGACGAAATTCGAGCATTGCCAGCCTCCGCACGATATTGCGATTTCTTACCGGCGCCGAGCCGAGGGGCGGGCGCGCGAAAATGCATTATGACGCGGTTGCGGCAGCGATCGGAACCGCGGGGACTGCTGCTCGCCGAACTCGAGACTCGTTCCGTCGCGACTCGCTGCCGGCTGTTGGCGCGGGCGCCGCCGGCAGTATAGGCTTGAAGTTTCGTGCAGACCGGGAGCTGAGATTGCGTATCGAGCTCGATTCTCTGGAAGCGCGCGTGATCGGTTGCCTGATCGAGAAACAGGTCACGACGCCCGATCAATATCCGCTGTCGCTCAACTCCCTGGTCAGCGCCTGCAACCAGAAGAGCAACCGCGATCCGGTGATGAGCCTGGATGAGCCTGCGGTGCAGCGCACGCTCGATGCACTCTCGCGCAAGCACCTGGTGCTCGAGCGCTCGGGCTTCGGCAGCCGCGTGCCGAAATACCAGCACCTCTTCTGCAACACCGAGTTCGGCACGCTGAAATTCTCTCCGCAGGAGCTCGCGATCGTGTGCGAGCTCCTGTTGCGCGGCCCGCAGACACCGGGCGAGCTGCGGTCACGCGCCAGCCGCATGGCGCCATTCACCGAGGTCTCGGAGGTCGAGACCGCACTGCAGGGTCTGCAGCAGCGCGAGTCCGGGCCGCTCGTGGCCCGGCTCGCGCGTGAGCCGGGGCGGCGCGAGTCGCGCTACATGCATCTATTCAGCGGCGGGCCGCCGCCGGAGGCCGCAACGGAGAATGCGGCGGCTGAGAATGCGGCTTCGACAGCCGAGGCTTCATCCGCGAGTGCAGCGCTCGAAAGCCGCGTAACAGCGCTCGAGGCCGAGATCAAACAGTTGCGCGCCGAGCTCGAAGAGCTCAAGTCACACGGCGCCCGCGACGCTCCGTAGAGTCAGAGGAAGAAATCCGGCAGCAGGTCTTCCTCGCGTACATCCGCCGCCCGGTAGCGAGCGAGGTCATTCACGCCTTCCTCGCGCAGGACCTCCTCATCGATGCAGAAGTGGCCGGAGAAGCTGCGGCTCTCACGCGTGAGAATGACATGCGCCGCATCCGCCAGGATTTCCGGCGAGCGTACGCGCCGCAGGTCATCGGCGCTCGCTCCGTGCATCGCTATCTGGAGGGCTGCCGTCCCGATCACCGTGCGCGGCCACAGTGCGTTCACCGCGATACCGCGCGCACGCAGCTCCCCGGCCAGCCCGAGGACACACAGACTCATCCCGAACTTCGCCAGCGAGTAGGCCAGATGCGGCGCGAACCAGCGCTCCTCGATGTTCAGCGGCGGCGACAGCATCAGGATGTGTGGGTTCGGGGCGCGCTCGAGGTGCGGCAGGCACAGTTTCGAGCAGACGAAAGTGCCGCGCGTATTCACGGCGTGCATGAGATCGAAGCGGCGCATCTCGGTTGCCGCCGTCCCCGTCAGGCTGATCGCGCTGGCGTTGTTGACCAGGATGTCGATGCCGCCGAATTCCTGCGCCGTGCGCTCCACCGCGCGGGCCACCTGCTCCTCGTCGCGAATGTCCGTGGGCAGCGTCAGCGCGCGGCCGCCGGCTGCTTCGACCTCGGCAGCGGCGGTGAAGATCGTGCCGGGCAAGTTCGGGTGCGGCTCCACGGTCTTCGCCGCAATGGCGACGTTGGCACCGTCTCTGGCAGCGCGCAGCGCAATGGCGAGGCCGATACCCCTGCTCGCGCCGGTGATGAAAAGCGAACGGCCCCTGAGGGTGCGAGCCGCGCCGTCGGCAAGTGCCATGGTAACGAGCCTCCCCAATCCCGCCGATACGGGCGGAAGGGCATCGTAGCAGGCGCGGGTGACCGGGCGCTTCCGCAGGTAAGCTAAAGGTGAGGAATCACGCGTGTGACCAGCTCCCTGAGAAAATCGCGCGGCCGATTCATCACCACGAAATGGTGGCAGCCTTCGAAGCGGACGAATGCCTTGTGCGGCGCCCGGATCGAGGCAAAGTATTCCTCGGCGAGCTCGATGGGTGTCGCCTGGTCGCAGGTTCCATGGAAGAGGAAGAAGGGGACATCGAAGGTAAAGCCGAGAGCGGCCAAGTCCACCGTCTCCACCTCATCGTAGAGCTCACGCCGCGAGAATTCCGCTCCCCTCATGAGTGCAGGGACCTCGTCCCGGGAGTAGTCCGCAGCGATCGGCGTCGGGCGTGGCTGCACGGGATCGCCATCGCCCTCGGCCAGCACGTCGGCCCACTGCCGAAGGATCTTCACCGCTTCGCGATCCTTGAAAGGTGGCGCGCCGATGGCCTGCATTGCAGCCAGCGCTTCCGCATTGCGGGACCGCTGCGCCTGGGCCATCTGACGACGGTAGTTCAGCTCCTCGTTGCGCCGCTTGTTGACGAGTTGTCCGGTTCCCACGTAGGCCGAGAAGAGCTCGGGCCGCCGTTTGATGAGGTGCACGCCGAGGACCCCACCCCAGGAGTGGCCGACGATGACGATTTTCCGCTTGCCCAATGTGGCAATCAGAAACCCGACGACCTCGAAGGCGTCCTCAACCATGCGGCCGATGGTCAGGCGACCGCACCCGGATTCTCCGTTCCTGGCGAATGTGCGGCCTGCGCCGCGCTGATCCCAGTGGACGACGGTGAAGTGCTCCTCCCAGGATTTCCAGGCCTCGGCCACCGGCACCGAGGTCCCACCCGGTCCGCCATGCAGATAGAGGAGAACCGGGGCGTCCGGCGCGCCGCCCATCTGGATCCACTGCTCTATACCGCCTATCGGCACGTACATCTCTATTCGGTCTCCATGGGAAAGCGACGCTTCTTCAGGTTATGGCGCTGCCCGTGAGCCCCCGCGGACGGCCGCCACGATTTTTTGGCTGAGTTGTCCGCGCCGGCTCTGCGGCTGCGCATATATTGGCAAATGCGCGGCCGCGGGAAGCTCAAGCACATCATGCAGGTGCCCCGGGAACTGCCCAAGACCCCGGCCGCGCAGGCGCTTGCGCTGCAGCTCGTCACGGAGATGGATCTTCTGCGACTCAAGGCGGTCGCCCGCCTTCATGCGCGCGGACTGCCGCCGGAGGTCGGGTGGACCGATCTGCTGCAGGAGGCCATTACGCGCGTGCTCGACGGCTCGCGAAAATGCCCCGAAGGATTGCCGATGGTGGCGTTCCTGGCGGGAGTCATGCGCAGCATCAGAACGGAGCACTACCGGCGCGCACGCAGAGTCGGGGCTCGCCTGCCGTACATGCTGGCAGAGCTCGATCCGGCAGGTGACGTGGACAACGAGGCGGGCGATCCGAGCCCGGACCCGGAGCGCAGCCTCATCGCCATGCAGCAGCTCGCCGAGATCGATCGGCTGTTTGCCGGCGATCTGCGCGCGCTGCAGATCATCGAGGGTCTCTTCGAGGGCTGGTCGCCAGAGCAGATCCGCGCGAGGTACGACATGTCGAAGACCGAGTACGATTCGACACGCAGGCGGATGCGGCGCGTCCTGCTGCGGGAAGGCCTGAGGTCCGGCGGTCATGAAAGCTGACAATGCCGAGCGTTTCGAGCGGCTCCTCGCCGCCCTGGAGCAGGAGCTGATCGCCGCGCAGGACGAGGAGATCCTCGCGGCCGCGGGCGATCTGGGCATGAATCCGGCCATGAAGGGCTCGGCGGCCTTCTTCGGCGTTACCGTCGATCTGCGCGCGAAATTCGGGCCGAGCGACCCCGGCCAGCCGGCGGAAAAGGAGGGCATCCGGCGCCGATTGAAGGACGATCCTTCGCCCTGAGATCACGCTGTCAGGTCAGACGGCCTCGTCCCTGTCAGCGAAAACCCAGGGCTTGGCTACGGTATCATCATCGAAGGTGCAAGCACGTTACGCAGTATCGCCATGGCAAAGCCAAGCACAGACCTGACCGGACGGATTGCTCTTGTGACCGGCGGATCGCGCGGTATCGGAAGGGCCATCTCCCTTGCGCTGGCTGAAGCCGGCGCCGATGTGGCCGTGAACTACCGCGAGCGCGCCGAGGACGCGGAGAGCGCCATAAAGGCCATCCGCGCAACCAACCGGCGTGCCATGGCCGTGGCCGCCGACGTCTCACGGAGCGACTCGGTTGGAAAGATGATCGCGGACATCGAGGACGAGCTCGGCCCCATCGACATTCTGATCAACAACGCCGGGACGGGGCGCATCAGAGGACTGGACGAGCTCGACGAGGCCGAGTTCGACCGCACGATCGCCATCAACCTCAAATCCGCATTTCTGTGTACCCAGGCCGTACTGCTCTCCATGCGTGCGCGCCGCTGGGGGCGCACCGTCAACATCTCATCCGCCGCGGCTCGCGGCCCTGGTATCGTCGGCGTGCACTACAACGCTTCGAAGGCCGGACTCGAGGGCCTCACGCGAGGGTATGCCTCCCGTGTCGCAAAAGAGGACATCACGGTGAATGCAGTGGCACCCGGTCCGATCGAGACGGAGCTCGCCGAGCCTCTGAAAGGGATGTCCGTTGCGTCCCGAATCCCGGTTGGGCGCTTCGGCACCACCGATGAGGTGGCGCAGGCGGTACTGATGGTCATCGGCAATCCCTTCATGACCGGTCAGACGATCGCACTGAACGGCGGGATGCTCTTCTCTTGAGCGGGATTGCCGCCCGGAGCTAACCTGCCCGCGGAGTGAAGTGCGTTTCCTGGCCGGTGACGGCCTGCCAGCGGCCGTCGCGCCAGACGAACACATCCGTGAATCGCGAATGTCGCAAGCCGTCCGGGCTCGACGAGGCTCCGGTCTTCGAAGCTGGCGCGAGCCGCGTGATCACGATACCTGTGACGATCGCAACATCGCCGTCCGCTACGAAACGCACCTTCGTGTCCTGAAAACTCTGCTGAGGCGGTTGGGCAGAGTGCGGCGCCGGATGTGCGAAATAGCCGAGGAACTGTGCCCGCGTGATCGCATCGCCTTGAAAACCGCTGTCGATGAACTCTCGTCCGAGGACACGCGCCAGCGTCGTGACGTCGTGCCGCTGCAGAGCTGTGAGCCATTGGTGCTCGACGCTCATGACTGCGGCGGCGGTGCGTTCGCCTGCAGGCGGCCGTGCCATTGCGGGGACGGCCCAAAAAGCGACTGCAGCGAAGACGACAGCGTGTGATTTTGCACACTTGATATTGAACGAGGCCATCAGCGCGGCTCCTTGGCTCACGGTTAGGCGAGGATATCTGTTGATGTCGTTTCTATTATTTACAATATACTATATTGATTCATAACGTCTTTTTTCTATGGAAACCCGTCGTGCGCGCTCAATGCGCAGCGGTGGCGTCGCCTGAGCACTTGGTATGGCCTTTTGCCTCCGGGACCCCTGAGCGACAGTAATTGCTAGTCTAGCCATGCTCAATGACCACTCACATGACTGACCCATCATCATTCGGCAACTGCACGGCGATGCAGGCCGAAGAGGCCGCCTCCCGGCTCTCCTTCGCGAGCCTCGCCCGGTGGGCCGCATGAGAGTCGTACTGGCAAAGCAGAGAAAACGCCGGCCGGCGCAAAACCAGCCGGCCCAGAAGCGCGTGGTCGAGCGCAAGTTCCGCCTGAACAGCTTCAACTTCCTGCGCCCGATCTGGCGTTGGGCGCAACGTAAGTTTGCCCGGGAGCTTCCGTGGCGAGCCTTCGTAAGCTGGCAGGCTTATTACGCCGCCTATCTGCGCACGGATCCCAACCAGGCTTTGATCCGACACAATGGACCTTACGTCGGCGATCCCGCTCGCCAGATCGAGTTGATGGATGCGATGGCGGCGGGGCGCGGCCCAGCCATCATCTCGGCCCCTGCGGGCTGCGGCAAGAGCCGGTTCGCGCTGGAGCTTGCGCAGCGAATGGAACGCGAACGCCGGCGTTGGCAGGTGCTGTTCGTCCGCCATGACGACAGGGTGGTGCAGGAAGAATTGCAGCAGCTGGCGCAGTTGAAGCGCGTCGTCTTCATTGTGGACGACGCGCACGACTGTCCGGAGCTCGTCAACCTGCTCGCGGCCGCATGTGCGGAGGCCCCTGCGGCAGCCTCGCTGCACCTCGTATGCCTGACACGATCTACCGCACGCGCTCGAGTAGCTCGAGCGATCAACAGTGCGTTTCCGACCGGTACGGTACAGGAGATCGATCTCGGCCGCCCAACCCCACAGCTCGTGCGGGCCCTGATCGACCAGCTGTTGTCCCAGTCCTCGCCGCATCATCGCGAGACCATTGCCCGATTCGTGCGACAGTCCTATTTCGGCGCGGTATTGGTATGCGGCATGTTGAGCCGTGAAGCGTGGCTGCCACAGACCTTTCAGCGTCACGACCTGCGCGATCGCATCTGTCGTGAAACTCTCCGAGCGGCGGCAGACGGCGTATGCCCGGTCGAAACGGCGCTGCGCGCCCTTGCGGTCTACACCGCGCTGGCTCCGGTATCGAAGGCGAGGGCGGAGGTACGCGAATGGGCCGCTGACTTGAGTGGACTGGCAGCGGCCAGCGTGACCGTCCTGCTCGACCGCATGCTCGCTACGGGTCTCTTTGCGGAGTCCGGTGATGCGCTCGTACGAGCGGTACCCGACCTGCTCGGAGATCTGATTCTCGAACAAGCCTGTCTGGATGCGAACGGCAAGCCCACCGACTTCAGCGCGCGGCTACTGGACGAATTGCTCACGGCGGAACCGCTGGCCACCGTACGCAACTGCACGGGTATCGGGCAGCTGTTCGGAACCGACCAGGAGATCGATCTGGTCAGCAGGCTCGTTCTCGAGCGCGCACGAACAGTCCCTGTCGGCAACAAGTGGGACGTCATCAAGCTGCTGCAGACTGCACAGCCGCTCGCTGCGAGCCGGCCCGCGAGAGTGGTCGAGATGGCCGGTATCATGGAAGAGCGGGGGATCCTGCGCCGCGACTCTCCGGCAGCCGTGTCGATCGGCGTCGACGGCGTTGAAACGGGCACGTACGCGCTGCTGATGAGCGCAGGGGAGGCGGACGCCGCGGCTGTCCCGGTGGCACTCGGGCTCGGCCGCGGGCTGTATGCCGCCTCGCGGGAAGACGGGCGGAGCCGGGAGCACCTTCTCGGCCAGCTCAAGGCCTACTGTAGGTTCGAGATCGGCCGGAGCCTTGCGCACGCAAAGGCGGTTGCCGATACCCTGCGAGCCTGGATCAGCGAGTCCGATAGCGGGGCGGCAGCGCTGTCCGTTGCGTTGAGTGCGCAATTTCTCGCGCTCGAGGCGGACGGTGCGGCTGGGGACGAGCACAGCACACCCGCATTGCGATCGCCGCTCAATCCCGCGCCCGAGGTTTGGGCTGTGCGCGACGTAATTGTAGGCACTCTCGCGCATGGAATCGCGCATCGCGATGCGGCCGTCCAGTGCGCTGCCATCGCATCCCTCGAGCGCTATGGCGAGTGGCAGGAAGCGCCGGATCGAACGTGGTGGGATCAGTGGCTGCCGCAGCTGGCGCGGGAAACGGATCGCCTTTCGGCGGCGCTCCTCAAACTTGCGCAGGAAACCACCCCTTTACCCGTCTGGGCAGCCGCCGAGCTGCAGGGCTGGCGCTGGTGGGCTCAGCAGCACGACTTCCTGCACCGCACGGGAGTGGCAATTCTCCGCGCCATCCCGGATACGGATGCTTATCGGCTGTGGAAATTGCTGCATGCGGTGCGCCTCCCGGTGCATACGGCGCTTCCCGAACCTGCGCCCGCGCGGTCACAGGATCGCCTGCAGCATGTGCAGGCCATCTCCACGGCCCGCGAAGAAGACACGGTCGAGCAGGCACACCGGTTATTCGACAACTTCGATTCCCGATACGCGGACAACAGCGCCTGGCGTGCACTGTGGCTCCTCGTATTGGAGCAGACACCGCAAACTCCACTTCAGCATCACGCCGGCGCTGTCGTCGGCGAGTTCGTACGGCGACACTCCGAGGCCGCATGGTCAGTGGTCAACCCAGCGGACGCGGACGGGCCTCTTTTTTCAGTGTTGCCGCTGCTGCTGGCGGAGCTGGGCAAGCAGGATCGTGAGCGGCGGTCGCGTGAGGCGCGAAGCGTACCTGCCGGCACGCGCCTGGAGCAGGCCTGGTTGCGTGCGCTGTCGTTTACATCGGACTTCAATGAGCCGGAGCTCGCGGTCCTGGCTCGCGGCCTCGAAGCGACGGATGCGGAGACTGTGTATCGCACAGCGGATGCGCTGCTGGCAGCAGGCAGCGCAGACCGCATGGCGGCCTTCCGCAGAGTCTTCGACGTGATCGCGCGTCGTCCCGCCGACAGCGAGCTTTGGGAGCTCGTCTTCCAGCAGTTCGTGAGCTGGGCCGAAATCGTGCTGCCGCCACAGTCCGGCAAGCCGACGGACGAGATGACTCAAGTCGCGGACAAGCTCCTGATCATTCTGCACACCTATGGCTCGCACCTGCGATGGGGGTTCCAGCGGCACACCCGTAAGCTGGGGAGCGCACTGGCCATCATCGCCGTGCTCTGCCCTCGACGGCTGCGGGAGTGGATGCAGCGGGAATGGGGCAAACCTGCAGCCGCGGGAGCCAGATGGAACGACGAGTCGCCGCTGAGCGTGGACCGGCTGCCGGAAATCACACGTTTGATCGCCGGCTCTCAGGCGGCTGCCCAGTGGATCGAGACCTTCCTTGACTGGATGCGACATGACGCGCAGCTCGGCAGCATCGGTGCGGCGGGACTGGCCGAGCTCTGCTCAACTGACGATATCCGGTTCAACGATCTGGCCGAAGCCATCGGCACGCATCCCACGGACGCGGCGCAGAAGGCGTTCGCAGAGTTCGTCAATCATCGGAAGAAACGCGAGCGCCCGGGCTCCGGGATCGGAACAGCTGATTGACTCAGGCTCGCGCGCGCCGCTAGAGTTGTAGCGACAACCTACGAAAGGAGAGGGGACCATGCCGCTCGACGTGATCGGCGCCGGACTGGGGCGCACGGGCACCACGTCCCTGAAGCTGGCGCTCGAGCGCCTGGGGTTCGCGCGCTGTCATCACATGACCGAGGTTTTCGTTCGCCCTGAGACGGCGGCAGCCTGGGAAGCGGCCGCCGAAGGCAAGGCTGTCGACTGGGAAGCCCTGCTGGCGGGATACCGGGCCGCAGTGGACTGGCCGGCGTGTCACTTCTACCGCGACCTTGCCCGCGTCTATCCCGACGCAAAGGTCATTCTGACCGTCCGCGATCCTGAGAGCTGGTTTCGCTCGACACAGGCCACGATCTTCGGATTCGAGCACGTTGGCGAAGTCGAAAAACGGCCCATGGGGGGATTCATGAAGAAGGCGATCCTGCCGACCTTCGACGGGCGGGTGAAGGATCGCGAGCATGCGATCGCCGTGTATGAGGGGCACAATGCCGAGGTGCGCCGGACCATCGCGCCCGAGCGGCTTCTGGTTTATGACGTTACCCAGGGCTGGGAGCCACTGTGCCGCTTCCTCGGCGTTCCGGTCCCTTCGGAGCCGTTCCCGCACGCGAATACGACGGAGGATTTCCGTCAGCGAAGAACGCTGCCCCGGCCCAGATGATGGCGCGGCACCTGACGTCGTAACACTGACGCAACAACCGACATCAAACGGACCACGGCTGTCCGGTGAGACCCCCACAATGACTGTGGAGTCCGTCACAATATCGATACCAAACTGTAGTGGCGGCCAGACATCGCTGTCATATTGACGGTGTTCGATAACCTGGGAGGGTCTCGTGCGTACTCTTGCCATGATGTTACTCGTCGCGCCGATAGTCGTCGGTTGCGCAACAGTTCCAACTCAGTCGGTCTCCAACCAGTCCATGGCTTCCTGGAAAGGGAAGACCGTTGCATTTACTTCCCGGCCGCGCCCATCCATGATCATGATGACTCCCGCAAAGGGGGCCTTCGGGCTCATCGGGGTCGCTGCCGGCGTCGCCGCGGGTAATGCGCTGGTCAAACAGGACAATATCCCCGATCCCGCGGCGGTCGTGGCTCATGATCTGCTGAAAATGGCCGAGCAGCAGTACGGAGTCGTTCCGGCCAGCCTGCCGCCTGCGGCGGTGGATACCCGGGACATCGCGGAGCTCGCGAAAGCAGCCCATGGCGCGGACCTCCTCTTCGACGTTGAATCCCTCGGCCAGGGGATCAACTACTACCCGACCAAGTGGGAGCACTATTGGCTCATGTCGGGCCTGATCCTGCGCGTCATCGACGTTCATACCGGTGCCGTCGTCGGCCAGGCCGTGTGTCACCAAAACAGCCACGACCAGCCCAATCCCCCGAGCAAGTCTCAGCTTCTGGACAACGGAGGGCAGGGACTCAAATCGATGATTGCCGCCCAGAGCGACGCCTGCCGGAACCTCTTCGCCGCTCAGGTTCTGAAGGTCAATTCATCGCAGACCGCTTCGGGCGCCCAGCCCGCCGTGGCCCAGACCGGCAACTAAGAAAAAGACAGATCGCGGCGGTCGGCCGGCGGCCGCCGCGACTCCCTGAGGCGGCACGCCTGCGACTCATTCTGCCGCCAGTCGCGCACTTGTCTTCCACGTAGAAAATGCCGCTCGAGGCTCGAGCTCCTGTGTAGCGCGCGGCCTCTGACGTGAGCACCGACCGGAGTCGGCTCACCGCGCTCGCGTGAACTGCGCACAGGGCGCACAATAATGCCAAGCGCCCGTCCCGGCGGTGCCCGCCGGCCTCTTGCGGCGGCACGGCTGCCAGCCACAGAAGATCGCCCGGCGACGGCAGACCCGATTGGAGTGCCAACTCTATGTCCAAGCCCGTGCCTGAATGGCGCGATGTCGATGCGAAGATCTTTCGCGAACGCATATTTCCGAGCAATCGGCCTGCCGTCTTACGCAGCTTGGTGGCTGCGTGGCCGGCAGTAGCCGACGGCCGGAAGTCACCGCAGGCGACGGTCAGCTATCTGTTGGGTCTTGACCAGGGCGGTCCGCTTCCGCTCCTGACGGCCCCCCCGGCCGTCCAGGGCCGCTTCTTCTATGGGAACGACATGCGGGGTCCCAATTTCGAGCGACGCACGGCGCCGCTCGCCGCAGGGCTTCACGCTCTGCTTGCACAGCTTGCCAATCCAGACCCACCGGCCATCTTCATGGAAGCCGCGCGGGTACCGGACTGCCTGCCGACCTTCACGAAATTTCACCGGCTGGAATTGCTGGATGCATCGATCGAGCCGCGAATCTGGATCGGGAATGCGGTCACGGTGCAAACTCATTACGACCTCTACAGCAATATTGCATGCGTGATCGCCGGAAGCCGGCGATTCACGTTATTTCCACCTGAGCAGTTGCCCAACTTATATCCTGGCCCGATGGATATCACACTGGCCGGTGTGCCGGTCAGCATGGTCAGACTCGAGGGCCCGGACTATATCCGCTACCCTCGATTTCGCACCGCACTGGAGCACGCCCAAGTGGTCGAGCTCGAGCCCGGCGATGCGCTGTTCATTCCGTATGGGTGGTGGCATCGCGTCGAGTCACTGGCTGCGCTCAACGTACTCGTGAACTACTGGTGGAACGATGCCGCGCCCACTCTGTCGCCCAAGGATAGCCTGCTGCACGCATTGTTTGCGCTTCGCGAGTTGCCGCCCGAACAGCGTGCCGTGTGGCGAAACCTGTTCGACTACTACGTATTTCAGACGAGCGGCGATCCCCTCGGCCACCTGCCGCCGGGAATCCGCGGTCTCATGGGTGAACGCGGGGAGCAAGCATTGCGCAACGTGCGAAAGCTTCTCATAGAGTCTCTCAGCGACTCCTGAAGGGCGCCGGCCTCCTGCGTGGCACTTGCCCTGCTCATCTTCTTCTGACGCCGCGATCGGACGCACAAGTCGCGTCAGATTTCAGCGTCCGATCTGACGCCAACACTGCACGTATCGGCCAAGTAGAAAATTCCGCCGCGCGGTTGTGACACCCAGGGAAGGTCGCCTATTATTTTCTGTCGTGTAAGAAATGGAGCACGGCGGTCATGACTTTTCACCAGCGCGATAATTTGCACCACACATATGCCGACTACCTAACCTGGCCAGACGGCGAGTCGGGTGAACTGATCGACGGCATTGCCTACATCAGGGAGCCTCCAGCCCCGTCCCGATCTCATCAGGAGCTGGCAGGAGAGCTGTATCATCAGCTCAGAGTGGCCCTCAAGGGCCAGCCCTACCGCGCCTACGTCGCGCCCTTCGATGTCCGCTTACCGAAGGCCGGAGAAGCCGACGACGATATCGACACAGTCGTACAGCCAGACGTGTTCGTCGTGTGCGACTCCGCCAAGCTCGATGAGCGCGGCATGCGCGGCGCTCCCGATTGGCTCGCGGAGGTCCTCTCGCCCTCGACTGCACGCCACGACCAGGTCGTCAAATTGCCGGTCTATGAGCGCGCCGGCGTTCTGGAAGTGTGGCTCGTCCATCCGACCGACCGCTTACTGACTATCTACCGGCTGGAAAACGGACGTTATGGACGACCCGACGTCCGTGGGTTGAAGGGTCGAACGCCAATCGGCGCCATCCCTGGGGTGAGCATCGACTGGGATTCACTGACCTAAGTTGTCGGCGCTCAGCGGATCCTGGTGCCGATTCGACTCCAGGTGGGGCCTCCCGTGCGGTGAACGTCCCAATCGAACCAGACGAGCTCGGCCTTCCCAAGGAGTTCCCGCTCGGTCACGAATCCCCAGAAGCGCCCGTCGTCGCTGTTGTCGCGGTTATCTCCGATCATCAGGTATTCTCCCGCAGGCACGACCGTGTCGAATAACCCGGGCGCCATCAGTGCTTGCGCCCCCGGCGGCGCGCCTTTGCCGCACACGTAGCCGCGCGCATCGCTCCGCTTGCATCCCGGGAGCGGATCTGCTGTGACTTGCAGCGGTATGGGGCAGAGCAGTGCCTGGTGGCTGTGAGTCCCCAGGAGCTCGGTTGCAAGCTGCATATTTTCATAGCAGCCATCGCTGTATGTGCCCACGATCCTGAAGGGTACGGCAGTCCCGTTGACGACAAGCCGATCGTTACGTACCGTCACGTGGTCACCGGGAAGGCCGACCACCCGCTTGATCCATACTTCAGAGGGCTTCATCGGTGGATGGAAAATCACGACATCGCCGCGCTTCGGTTCTCCTGTTTCCAGGATCTTGGCGTCCGTGATCGGCAGTCTGAGGCCGTAGGCGAACTTGTCCACGACGATGAAGTCGCCATCGCGCAAGGTCGGCATCATCGAGTCGGACGGTATGCGGAACGGCTCGAAGACGAACGTCCGCAGCAATAACACGGCGATCGCCACCGGAAAGAAGCTGCGAGCGTAGTCGACGGTGCGCGGCTCCGGGACGACTGTCTGATCCTTTCCAGCGCGACTCGCCACGGACCTGCGACGCGGGGCGAGCACGATCGCATCCGCTGCCCAGATCAACCCCGTGACCGCCGAGACGATTACGAGGACAATGCTGAAATCAAGCTGCTCGGCCATCAACCCCGAAAGCACGGCCGCTGCGATGAAGATCGGCAGCAGGCGATAAGCGAGCGCCAGGATGGGCGGATCCGCGGCCAGTCTCGGCGCCACCGCCATCAGGCGCTTCGGCCTCAGCAGCCAGTCATCGACCAGACAGATGAGTCCCACCGGCACGGCGGGCCAGGACAGAACTCGGATGATTTGGGCTAACAGGCTGTCGTCCATTGGAATTTCCGCCCCCGGGCGCGCAAGAGGCCGTTTCGTAAGAGGATGAGCAAGCCGGTCGATCCGCGGAACAGAAGGTTGTGCCCGCAGCCCATGTAACCGCGCCACCGCCGAACCCGATGGCGGCGAAAGCCACGACGGATAGTCGTAGGAGTCGGGGCCTGCCGATTCCGGGACGCAGGCGAGGGTTTTGCCAGAGCATGCAGGCAATCGCGACCGCGGCCGCGGCGCATGTCACGAGAGCGGGCGAGCCGCTCATAAGACGCGGCGGCGCAGGGCAGCGCTGCCGATATTGTTCCGACAGCGTGAAGAACCAGACAAGCAGCGCGGATTGCGCGCTGAGCGTCAGGAAAACTTGAGCCGCACGGCGCGAAAGGAGCCGGTGTCCTTCGGATCGCGTGACGATGAGCAACGCGACGAGGGTTTCCCGCCAATACCAGGCCGGCGTGCGGCCCGTCTGATACTCCTCCATAAGATCGCCCAACAGTGACTCACTGCGCCGGCTGGTCACGAATCTGGTCAACAGCCAGGCCGCGAGTGTTGGCGGCTCTCGCATGCTCATGCAGGCTGTCCCTTCATGCCGGGCAAGCCGTCCCCGAGGCGCATCAGCATAGCGTGAGTTTCCCGCGCCTCCTTCATGCCCGCGGGTGTCGGGCGGAAGTAAGTGCGTGCCTTGCCGCCTCGCTCGACCAGCGGCTCCCCGAGGCTCGAGACCACGAATCCCTTGCGCTCCAGGCGCTCCAGTGCCGCATAGACGCTGGCCAGCGCCACTTGCCGCCCGCTGCTTGTGGCAATGTCTCGCGCGATCGATACGCCATACGCATCCCGCGAGGACGGTCTTGCGATGGCCAGCAACACCATCAGCTCGAGCTGGCCGAGATACTCTCGCTTTCCCATAATTTCCATATTATAGAAGTAATAGCCGGCGGACAAGTGCTAGACTGTGCCGAAGGCAAGCTCCTGCCGGAGTGAATGCCCGAGACAGTTGAGGCAGTCATGAGATATCACTTGATCAGCGCTGCGCTGCTCGCCGCGGCCGTCGTCCTCGAGGTTGGTGGATCTACCGGCGTAATCGTGATGCTGGCCGGCGGCGTTGCTTGCGAAATCTGGTTTTGGTCTCGAATCGTCCGACACCGAAAGTGAGGGCAGAGGGATGGGTACCGCAAGTGCAAACTTGGGCGTTCTATTCATTGCCGGCTTTGGCCCGATCGTTCGCGATACGGCCAAGAGCCGGAAGCTCTACGGCGACATCATGAGAATAGAGTTCAAGGAGGAAAGGGGCGGCTATTTGCATACCGAGGCTTTGGAAGGCGCCAAAACCTTCGCGCTCTGGCCGCTTTCGCAGGCTGCGCAGTCTTGCTTCGGCAAGAATTCGTGGCCTGACAATGTTCCGGTTCCACAGGCCTGGCTGGAGTTTGACGTCGCCAGCGTGGAGAAAGCCACGGCGGAGCTCGAGTCGAGGGGCTACAGGATGCTCATAAAGAACAAAAAGGAGCCCTGGGGCCAGGTCGTCAGCCGATTTCTCTCGCCGGAAGGATTGCTGGTCGGTGTTACCTTTACGCCAATGATGCGCGACAGCAAGGAAGAAGCTTCGTAAGTAGAAAGGTAAGCAGCGCCGGCCACGGCAGCGACGATCTGCGCCCCCATCGCTCGAGAGAGGATGCCGGGCCGTCGGCGCTCAACTCTTGGGCGTAAAGTTCATGCACCAGCCCTTCGGGCTGATGCTTCCCTGCACGATTTTGCACGTGCCGCTGGCCGACGAATCCTTCCCGGGAATGAACTGCATGCAGCCATCGCATTCCTGCGAGCCATGCGGCTTCTCCTGGTACTTCGCCATCGCCTTGGATTCCGTACCGCTCTGCGCAGCCGCCTTCGTGTTCAACATCAGTCTGCCGAAAGCCGCTCCGCCGGCGATCACCGCGCCCTGACGAAACAGACGCCGCCGGGAGGGATCGAATGTATTGCGGGTCATTTGGGAATCTCAATTGGCGGGGTTCGAGACCCAGCAAACGTCGTGCCAACTACTTCCCTGACACCGCGTTAGCGGCACAAGCACTGAATATGGCCCCGCCCGTTTCGGGCCCTATTGTGCGAATGCCTTCTCGAAGAACTTGATGATCCGCTGACGGCCGTCGAATCCATGCCAAGGCTCGGGGCTGGGCTCGCCGAAGATGCCCATGGCCAGCGGCCCATGGTCCTCGCGCGGATATTCGACCAGATCGACGGGGACGCCCATCTGGCGCAGGGCGCGGAACATTTCCTCACTCTGCCCGAGAGGATCGACGCGGTCCGCTTCGCCCTGCAGCAACAGCAGCGGGGTTTTGGCGTGGGCAGCGTAGGCGAGGGCGCTTTGCTTCCAGGCGTCGGCTGCGTGCTCCCAGGGGAATCCACCGTAGAACCAGCGGTCGTACCAGGAGCCGTTTTCGGTGCCATATTCGCTTTCCTGGTCGATCACGGGCGCCCCGCCGACGATGGCCTTGAAGCGCGTGGTCTTGCCTTCCATGAAGCCGGCCATCTCGCCGCCGTAGCTGTAGCCGATGAGTGCCATCCTGTTGGGATCGAGCGGATACTTCGCGAGAACGGCATCGACGCCGGCGAGGATGTCCTTGAGGTCCCCCCCGCCCATGTCGTAGCGGTTCGCAGCGGCGAACCTGGCTCCGTAGCCAGTGCTGCCGCGGGGATTGGTGCAGAGCACCGCCCAACCGTGACCGAGGAGGAATTCAGTGAATGGATTCCAGCGATCGATGAATGCGCCTGTGGGTCCACCGTGGACATTCACGATGAGCGGCACTTTGCGATCCGAGCTGGCCTGCGGGGGCAGATAGAGCAGCCCCTGAATGGTCAGATTGCCATCCTTCCAGGCGACCAGATGAGAGTGGACGGATGTCCACGCGGCCGGCTCGATGGCCGGCGTCGAGAGCGCTCGGGCCGGCTGGCCGAGAGACGCAGAGTAGTAGAGCGTGGACGGCTGCGTGCTGGAAGAGCCGATCCAGACCCAGCCCGTGTGGCGGTCATTGGTGCTGAGCTGCAACACGGTGGCGACGTCGAAGTGCAGGGGCACGGGGTGGCCGTGGCCGAAGCGCAGAACGGTGGTATCGACGCCGATCTGAGCCGGCTGGAGGATGCTGTCGCCGTCGGTGATCGGTTCGCCGCGGCCGACGCTGCCGTCGAACCCGGCGCTGAGGTCGCGCACCGATTGATCTGAAAGAGTGTACTGGTACAGGTCGGAGTAGCCGGGAGGCGTATCGGCCTGCGCTTGGGCGAGGAAGTCGATGCGGGAGGCGTCGGGTGACCAGGTGGCCGTCTCGATCGTTTTAGGAATGCCCTCGAGCTGCTTGGCATGGGCGGGGTCGGAGGCGGTGACGATCCAGGCGGTGCGATCCGGGCCGATATCGCTAAGGTCGTTCATACCTTTGGCAATAGCAAGGAGGCGGTCTCCCTGACGCGTCCAGAAGACGCCGTCCACATCCGGCGGAACGCTGGTGGGGGTGAGCTTGCCGGTCTTCGGATCGAGGAGGTACAGGCGGGTGCCATGAGGATTGTGATCCACCCAGACGCCATCGGCCTTTTCCGTCTGCTCCTTCTTCTCACCGGGCGTCTGTGGGTCACGAATGAGAATGGCGATGGAGCGGCCGTCAGGCGCGATGGAGAAGCCGCTGACGTTGCACTCGACAGGTTGGGGGCTAGGTGGTGCCGCTCCAGCCTTGACGGGAGGAAGGGCGCCCGGCTCGGTCGATTCATCGACAGGTGGAAGGATCTTGATGTCGAAGGGATGAGCTTCGCCGCCGTTCATGGGCAGCTCATAAACCTGTGTGTATCGGCCCCGCTGAGCGAGAAAGAGGATGGCACGGCCGTCGGGCATCCACGCGCCGCTGGACTCGCCCTGCTTCTGGCCGGGTACGGAGTAGGTGAGCTGGCGTGCGGTGTTGGCCTGCAGATCGACGAGCCACAGATGACCACGGCCGCCGTCGGCGGTGGCATCGGAAACCTCGAGGAGGACGCTGCGCCCGTCAGGCGAGAGATGCGGGTCGGAGATGGCGCGCACGTGGCGCAGGTCTTCATTGGAGGGGAAATGGCCCTGAGCCGCTGATATTACCGGCATCCGGGCGAGGCATAGGGCAACCAGCAGGGTGGGGATCGGGCGCATGGTGGAGAGTATACGTGACTTGGGTGCCGAACCCCATGCGGCCGCCTTTTCGCATATGATGCGGGCCATGCCAAGACAAAATGTTGGATTGCTGTTGTCCTTCCTGGCGGTTGCAACCATCGCACCAGTGATGGCGCAGACTGCCATGGCCCCGCATCCGATGACGCTGAACGATGTATTTGGTGTCAAGGATGTGGGTAACCCCGAGGTATCACCGGACGGAAAGTGGGTTCTGTATACCGTCTCGGCAATGGATCTGAAGAAGGACCATCACACCACGGACCTGTGGATGGTGAGCTGGGATGGGACGCAGGATATCCAACTCACATATGACTATGACGAACCGGTGAGCTCTCCCGAGTGGAGCCCGGACGGGAAGTACATCTCCTTTTTATCGGACCGGGCGGGAAAGGTTGAGGGCACGCAGGTCTGGGTGCTCAGCCGGCAGGGCGGGGAGGCCCGGCAGCTTACCGACATGTCGAAAAAGCAAGGCGAGATCAAAGCGTATCAGTGGTCTCCGGACGGGCAGCGGCTGCTGCTGACGGTACACACGGGCGGGACAGTGAGCGCGAACGCGTTCAACGATGCGAAGGAGAAGAAGTACGTTGCGCCCATCGTGATCACCCGCTATCTCTTCAAGCAGGACATTGTCGGGTACCTGACGGCGAAATCGCACACGTTCCTGTTTCTGTATGACCTTGCGACAGGCAAGCTGAGCAAGCTGACGACCGGCGAGCAGTACGATGAGAGCGCTGGCATGTGGTCGCCGGATGGCAGGCAGATTGCGTTCATCAGTAATCACACGGCGGAAGAGGAGCGGAACATCACCACGAGTGTATTCGTGGTGGCGGCGAAGGCGGGATCGGAACCCCGCCAGCTGACGCACTACGCGGGTGCGGATGTGGGGCCGCCGCAGTGGAGCCCCGATGGCAGGGAGCTCGCATTCCTGCGCGGCGGGGATGTGAAGTATTGGCAGTACCAGGAGAACCGGCTGGCTGTCGTCGCGGCTGACGGCAGCGGGCATACGAAAGTGGTGACGGCGGACTTCGACCGACCAATCAGTGATCCGCGGTGGACTTCGGACGGCAAGCACGTCGTCGCTCTGGTAACGGATGACCGGAACCAGTATCCGGCGGACATAGACCTGGCCACCGATGCGGTCACGCGGCTCGGAGACAGCGAAGGCGTTTCGGGGAGTCCGTCCGCAAAAGCAGGACACGAGGCGCTGGTATGGACCACCGACGATACCCCGAGCGAAGTGTTTGCTCTGAGCGATGGGCACCTGAGGCAGCTGAGCCGCCAGAACGCGAAGCTGCTGAGCCAGCTGCGACTGGCCAGCACTCAGAATGTGGATTGCAGGAGCCGAGACGGCACTCGCGTGGGCGGGCTCATTACGCTTCCGGATGGGCCCGGCGCGGCGAAGCCGTATCCGATGCTCCTGTGGATTCACGGCGGCCCGCAGGGACAGGACGCGCATGCGTTTTCGGCGATGCGGCAGTTGTTTGCGGGACGCGGCTATGCAGTGCTCAATGTGAATTACCGCGGCAGCGACGGCCGCGGGATGGCGTATCAGAAGGCGATCTGGGCGGACTGGGGCGTGAAGGAGGTGCAGGACGTCGAAGCCTGCGTGAACACGGTCATTCAAAAGGGCCTCGTCGATCCCAAGCGCATGGGCGTGGGTGGCTGGAGCTACGGAGGCATCACGACGGACTTCATGATCGCGAGCACCAACGAGTTCAAGGCGGCCAGCGCCGGCGCGGGCATGGGCGATCCGCTGGAGCTCTATGGCGTGGATGAGTACGTGAACCAGTACAACTTTGAGCTGGGCCCGCCGTGGAAGAACCTTCAGAGGTACCTCAAAATCGCTTACCCGCTCCTGCACGCGGATCGAATTCACACGCCGACGCTCTTCATGGGCGGCACGAGCGACTTCAACGTGCCGCTGGTGGGCGGCGAGCAGATGTACGAAGCGTTACAGACGCTGCATGTACCTTCGGCGCTCATTGTGTTTCCGCAGGAGTTCCATGGTTTCACCCGGCCGACCTATATTCGGGATCGTTACCAGTACTGGTTCAACTGGTATGACCAATGGGTGCTGGGCAAGAACGTGAAGCTTACGTATCTACCGTGGGCGGAGAAGAAGACGTCCGGTAGTGGCCGCGGAAAACCGACGCTGTAATCGGACGCGGAACACGCGCGAGATTCCACCGTCTATTCGGACTCAACCCCGCAGGTATTACACACTAGTAAAATTCCGCCCATATGGTTGAGACACATAGGGAAAGCGCCTATCATTCCTGATGTTTGATAGAACGGAGTCTTGGCGTCGTGACGCTGCACCAGCGCGATACACTTCACCATACTTATGCCGAGTACCTCACATGGCCTGACGGTGAGTGTGGTGAGCTGATCAATGGCATCGCCTACATCAGAGAGCCGCCGGCTCCGTTGCGGTGTCATCAGGAATTGGTAGGAGCGCTGTATCTTCAGGTCGGACTGGCCCTCGAAGGCAGACGGTGCCGTGCCTATGTCGCTCCATTCGATGTCCGCTTACCGAAGGCCGGGGAAGCCGACGATCATGTCGATACGGTGGTGCAACCGGACGTTCTGATCGTATGCAATCCGACGAAGCTTGACGAGCGCGGTATGCGCGGCGCTCCCGACTGGATCGCGGAGGTTCTCTCGCCCTCGACCGCCAACCACGACCAGGTTGTCAAATTACCGGTCTACGAGCGCGCCGGAGTCCAGGAAGTGTGGCTCGTACATCCCACCAATCGGACGGTGACGATCCATCGGCTCGAAGGTGGTCGTTACGGGATACCCATTGTCCTCGAGCTGAAGGGCCGAACAGCGATCCGGGCGGTCCCTGGTGTAAGCATCGACTGGGACCGCTTTCTGGCAATGCCGTAAGGTCTCGCTCAGCTTCGCGATCTTTGGTCTCTTTTTTTCGGAGTCCGCGACATCTCCGAATGGCTCTATTCCAGCGCGCTGCATGCTTGGGCTCAAGTACCCGGACTCCCGGCCCCTTTTTTTTGAAATAATCCACGACGGTCACAGAGGGCGTTCGTGCTCCCTGTATGCTTGGAAAATCGTATATCTCAGAAACGATGGAAATGGAGACTCCGGACGACCTTCTGCAACCGACCCTCGGACATGGCGGCAGTCGGGCGGCATCGATCTACTCTGCGCAAACAGGATATATCGTATCCTTCCTGGGCGGCCCATTGGCTGGCGCCACGATCGCACTCGCGAATGCGTACCGGCTCAAGCGCCTGGGGCGCGACTGGCCTCTCGGCCTGCTGGCCATAGCGGCGACAGTCGGCCCGATGTGGTGGTGGTTCCGCGGTGGCGCGCAATGGGTCGCCGCTCACGCAGGCAGCGATTCCCGGGAAGTCGCATTTCGTGCACTCGGACTGGGATTCTTCGCTCTGGTGTACGGTTGGCATCGGCAGTACTACCGTAACATGACGTTCTTTGGCCTTACTCCGCCTTCGGGCTGGATCATCGGCATCGCAGCAGTGGTCGCCAGCATTGCGGTGGATGTCGGGCTTGCAGCGGTGCTGTCGTGAGCGGCGACTCGAGTGGATCACGCGAGCTTGCGGCGATCGAGCATGAGGCGCGCGCGCTCGTCGAGCGCCGCCGTTACTCACAAGCTCAGATCGCCCTGAGTCGCGGTCTCAAGGACTTTCCGGAGAGTATCGAGCTGCAATACCTCGCGGCATTCATCGACTATGCCTCCGAGCGGCCGGAGCAGGCGATGCAGGGCGTCAGGACTCTGCTGTCGCAAGCACCACAGCACTACGGCGCTCGTACCTTGCATGCGCATCTCCTGGAAGGCGCCAAGGAGCTACCCGAGGCGGAGCGCGTCTGGATCGATCTCCTGCGAGAGTACCCGCAGCGCGCTGATTGCTTTGCGGGCTACGGTGAGTTGATGCTGAAGACATTGAATCTGGAAAAGGCACGGCGCCTTGCGGAGGAAGGCTTACGTCAGTCCCCGGATCATGCCGGCTGTCTCTACCTGGCGGCAATGATCGATTTGATCCGCAACCGAAGCGGCGCCGAGAGTCAGCATCTTCAACGCATGCTCCGCGAGCATCCCGAGCACGCTCGATCTGCGCTTGCGCTGGTCATTGCGCTCGCAGCCAAGGGAAACGACCGCGGCGCGCTTCGGATTGCCCAGGAGCTGTTGCGGAACCAGCCGGATTCGCAGCATCTGTTGACGCTCGTTCGCAATCTCAAGGCTCGGACGCACTGGACCATGCTGCCGCTGTATCCAATGAGGCGGTGGGGGTGGACGGCAGCCATTGCAATCACCTTGCTGGCAATCGTCGGCCTCAGCGTGGGGGAACGCGTGTTGCCAGCGCCTGTATTGGACGCACTGACATGGATCTGGTTGGGATATGTTATTTACAGCTGGGTATGGCCCAGGCTCCTCCGCCGTTACCTTTGAGCAAGAACCACGCTACCCGATAGGAACCATGAGCGAATCGCGCGAAGACCTTGAACACGCCCTGCTGGGCGACCCCTTCAATGCCGAGGTGCGCGGCCGGTACGCGGAATGTCTGCTCGCCGCGGCCCAGCATGCAGCCGCTCTGGCGCAGTACGAGATCCTGATACGTCAGTCGCCCGAGGCAGCTCCCCCGCACGTCGGTGCCGCACGCGCGCTGCTGCTGCTCGGACGATCTGCCGAGGCCGCCAAACGTTACGCCAGTGCGCGCCAGCTACAGGGCTTCGTCCCACACGACGAGCTCGAGGCGCACCTGGCCGCCACCGCACGCACTCATGCGCCAAAGTTGGCAGTCCTTGACGGCGGCCGTGGCGACAACGTGGTGATGCTCGCTGCGCCTTCCCAGGAGCGTACCCGGTTCGATGACGTTGCCGGCCTCGAAGATCTCAAGCGCACGATCCGGCTTCAGATCATCGAACCGTTTCTGAAGCCGGGGTTATTCGCGAAATTCAAGAAGCGTGCCGGCGGCGGCGTGCTGCTGTATGGGCCACCCGGCTGTGGCAAGACCATGATCGCGCGAGCGGTTGCCACCGAATGCCGTGCCGAGTTCGTGTCGGTTGGCATATCGGACGTCCTGAACCTTTACATTGGAGAAAGCGAGCGCAACCTGGCAGCGCTGTTCGAGAAGGCACGACACAGCCGTCCCTGCGTTCTGTTCTTCGACGAAATCGATGCCCTGGGCTTTGCGCGCTCGAAGGCACATTCCGAACATACCCGTCAGATCGTGAACGAATTTCTCGCCCAACTGGATGGATTCGGGACCGACAATCATGAGGTGCTCATTCTGGCGGCGACCAATATGCCCTGGGATGTCGATTCGGCCCTGAAGCGTCCCGGTCGATTCAGCCGCCAGGTCTTCGTGCCACCACCGGATGAAGTGGCGCGCGCCCAAATCGTCGAGCTCAAACTGACAGGCGTGCCGCACGAAGCCATCGATTCGCGAGCAATTGCCGCGGTCACGCCACACTTCTCGGGCGCGGACATCGAGGGGCTCGTTGAGCTCGCGAAGGATTACGTACTCGAGGAGCATCTCACTCGGAATGCCGAGCGTGGTGTCCAGCAACAGGATCTGCTGAAAGCTGCGCAATCCGTGAATGCCTCGACTCTGGATTGGCTCAAGACTGCGCGGAACCTGGTGAAGTACGCGGGTGCCGACGATGCCTATAGCGAAGTGGGGCGATATCTGAAGACGCACAAGCTCGTCTAGCTGTCGGCACAACAAAATTCCGGTGACGCCGCCCTTGGCCGGTCAGATGCTTGCACGACGGCTTAATGTAACTTCTATGATAATATAGTAACTTATTGATATAATATGGCGTGATCGCCACTTGCCTGGGCGGAATGCCCATGTGTCGCCGGGTGGGATGATAATGCGACCTAGGGGGGTCGCATCAATGAAAAACGTAATTACCCGCAGCCTGTCATTTCTGGTTCTGGCGCTCCCGCTGATCGCGGCGGCCGCGCCTGCTCGCAGCCACTATCTTTTCGTATGGGCGATGGAAGCCAAGCATCCGCAAGCTTCCACGCTGTCGCTGATGTCGGCCGATCCCGCCGCGCGGCGCAGAGTGCAAGGATTAGGCAAGGACTTCCTCGCTGTCTTCGACATCCGCCCGGGCCCGTCGTTCGGCAAACTCGTCGCGACGCTCGCCGTGGGAGAGGCCGCAATGGCCCATCACACGAACTATGCGGAACCTCCGGACAATGTCCTCTACGCAAACGACTGGGCTGCGAATCGCACCTACGTTTTCGACTTGCGCGATCCCCGGCGTCCGCGACTCCTGCGGCAATTCGGCAGCGTCGGCGCCTATGGCTATCCACATTCCTTTGTCTATCTGTCCAACGGCAACACGCTGGCGACATTTCAGTATTCCGGCGGATTCAACCACGCCGCGGGCGGGTTGGTAGAGTTCAATCCGCAGGGTCAGGTAGTGAACACCGCCTCGGCGGCCGCGACCGGATATCCCGACATTCGCCCGTACAGCCTGGCCGTCGTTGAAAAGCTCAACCGCGTCGTGACCGGCAGCGCGGACATGATGGGTGCGCAGTCCAGCCATGTGGCGCAGGTGTGGCGGCTGCCCGATCTGAAGCTGATCAAGACCATGCGGTTACCGCCGCAAGCTGACTGGTACAACGACACCGCGGGCGATTCGTCGGAGCCTCGCGTGCTGGCAGACGGCAAAACGGTCGTGGTTCCGACGTTCAATTGCGGTCTCTACCTGGTGCATAACCTGGCCGGCGACCACCCGACGTTGGAGCATATCTATGATTTCGGCTACCGCGTGTGTGAGGTACCCGTAGTCGCCGGTCCTTATCTGGTTGAAGCCATGGAAAGCGGGCACGCGATCGTGAGTCTCGATCTACACGATCCGGAACATCCGCACGAAGTCGGTCGCGTTCTTCTGCCGCCGAATGAATATCCACATTGGCTCGCGCTCGAACCGGGCGGCGATCGTCTGGCCATCACTGGCCCCGGCGCGCTGGCAACTCGAGTCCGGTTTGCGACGATCAATCTCCACACGGGTAACCTGACACTCGACCCGTCGACGATCGACCTCACGCGCGCTTGGCCGGACGGCTGGCAGGGAGGCGCGATTCCGCATGGCGCCGTTTTTAGCAATCCCTGAGTTGGCAGGAAGCCCAAGATTCCGCATGAGCTTCCTCGAAGGGTCGGAATCGGTGTAACGCCGGTCAATATGGCGGGCGTGCTGGAGGCGCCCATATCCTTGCCCTGAAAACCGAAAGTGACAGCAATTGCTGGTTTGCTGTGGTCGCGAGAGCGGCCCTGCGCGTAGTCGTCACCCACAACGCTCGGCGGCAATGCCGATATCTCCGTTCCGTCTAGATGAAGCTCCAGATCAATCCCACCGTGACGAGATCCGCTCTGCGGAACTTGCTGATTTTCAACTTGTCCCACTCGAGTCGAAAATTGAGGTTCCCGCGCCCATTGGTCGTGCCACCGACACCGTAGGCGGCGCTCAATCCCTTGCGATGAAATCGGATCGGCATGGCAACCGCCGTGTCACAAGTGCAACGTCCGTAGCTGTGCCAATACAGAGCGCCGAGGCGACCGTAGAGGTTGATATAGGGCGTGGGCAGGTACACCAATGCGGAGAGCATGTACCCTTCCGTTTGAGTGTAATTCTTGCCGGCCGATGCTTGTCCCAAACGCAGGTACGCGAGCTCACCGGACCAGACCGGCATTGGGCGGTAGCCACCGACGAGCTCGAAACTGAAGGGGCGGCCCTGCGTGAGGATGCTGGTCGAATGCGCGAGCTCCCCCGCATCGATGTCGAGATTCGACTTACCAAGGGCGACACCTGCGTAGCCGCCTGTGTTCGCATCCGTGTCGAAGAATGCATGATGCGGCACTTCCTCGCCCGATGTCTCCTGGGCCAGTGCCGGCGACGCGAGGACCAGGCAGACGATCACGGCGGTCGATAGACCAGCGGATCGCAGTGCTGATCGCACGGCGGATTGCGCGTATCTCATGGATGAGCTCTGCAGGAGATGCGAAGTAAGTCGCAGTATAGAGGAGCCGGAGCGGTATGTCAGCTCGAGGGTTGCGCTAGTGAGTGGGGCGGCCGCACGCAACACGCGGCTTACGAACTAATAGTCCGTAACATCCCTCCGTGGATGATCGTGATGGAAGAGCGAGAATCGCGCACAGGTGCATCGGCTGGCGCCTGGCGCCGCAAGCGCTGCCGGATAATAGTGTTGACCAATACTCTGCCCCCTGTCTTGGCAGATTCAATTCATAGGGAAAAGTGGTTACCTTTCATGGGGAAAGGTGGTTACCTCGTCCAAACGCGCGCAACGGGCTAACGCTCTTCAGGGCGGACTATACGGCCTGCTCGACTCTTAATGAGGATCGGTACAGATCAACGTCAGTCTCGCCGACAGCCGTACCGATCTATTTACTGAACTCGGACTACACCATTCAGGACCAGGGTCTGGTGAATCCGACTGAAGGTAACATGGCGAAGGGTTCCTCGATCCGGTGGCCGCGTTGGGCGCAATACGCGTGACCCAGACGACGTTCTTGGATGGTAATGAAGTTGACGTCACAATAAGCTCCAGCTCTGGCGTGGTGCTGAATGAGCCCGTGGTCCT
>Ga0134125_10000333_pt1 | contig 64945 bp, 92 predicted proteins | sample KB31751_FD_96464 | JGI IMG/M metagenome (GOLD analysis project Ga0134125, IMG submission 96464) | Terrestrial soil microbial communities with excess Nitrogen fertilizer from Kellogg Biological Station, Michigan, USA - KB3-175-1 | ecosystem: Environmental > Terrestrial > Soil > Unclassified ... | reverse complement strand
TGGCCGAGACCGTCGGCGCCGGCGACAAGATGGAGGTGAACCATGGTTCCCAGAACGCGAAGGCAGTAGGGGCGTGCGGGACTGACGCGCACGCACTGGTCCGCTCGCAAGGCCAGCAAGAGTCGAGCAGGGCGGAGGCGGAGCTCGGGCGCCGCCTCCGCCCGAGCGTTTGAGCGAAAGGGACACCAGCATGAAGCACGTCTACACCGTCATCGTCGACAACGGGCGCGACGACACCGAGGGGCCCTACACCGCGGTCATGCCGAAGGACTACGGCGACCCGATGGACACGCCGCTCAAGGCGACCGGCGAGACGCCGATCGAGGCGCTGGGCGCGTTTGCGAAGGTGCTGGCCGAGTGGCGTCATGGCGGCGCTGACCGCTGGCTGGCCAAGCCGCAGGGGCAGCAACTGGTCGACCACTTCGAGATGGGCGAGCCGCTCCCGGGCGCGCCGGAGAAGGCCAAGGCGTGACCAGCGATACGGTCATGTACTGGGGCGGAGCCATCACGGCGCTCATCGCGGACCGCCTGGCAGGCGCGATCCTGACCCGGGTCGAGCGTCGCCGCGCAGCGCGCCTCAAGCCGAACGTCGTCGACGGGCTCATCCTCCCGCTGCCGGACGACGAGCGGTGGGCGCGCCAGCCCTGCAGCGATGCCAACGTTCTGAGGGGCTTGTCCATCGCCGGCGTCCAGGTGTTGCAGCTGATCGGCGACAGCGACAGTTGCCCAGGCTGCTGGGCGATCGGCGAGGTTCAGGTCTGTGAGGAGCACGGCCTGTGCGTTAGCGGCGACCAGGTGGACGCCGGCGAGGCCAGCGAGCGGTACGTCCGGCTGGTGATGCGGGCTCAACGCGAGCGGCTGGCGCTTGCCGCGGCCCTTGGTGACGGAGGTCCGTGTCCGTCGCCCTGATGGCGGACATCGCGCCCACCCCGCCGACCGTTCCGGCGCCCGAGGCGCCCGTCGCGCGCGTGTTCTGGGCGATCTATCACGCGCCCACCAGGTCGCCGGCGAAGTTCATGGTGGTGCGCTGGACGGCGTACCCCGGGCAACTCCGGTCCATTTGCGACGAGCCGATTTATGCAGCCACGCTTACACTTGCTAGAGACATCGTCCCGCGTGGACTGGTAAAATCCGCGGCGAAACGGTCGGTTGACCGGCTGATCGAGACCTGGAGGGAACCGAATGTCCGCCCCCGCCGTGGCCCTCGCGCATGTGGCCCGAAGACGCGAGCCCGAGCAGCTGCTGCTGCGGCCGGTGCTGTTCAACCGGCTGGTGGTGCGGGAGCCGCCGGAGGCCCGCGCGGCGCGCCGGTTGCCGCCGGGCGCGAAACAGGTCGACCAGCAGGGCGCCGCGCCCCCGGCGCGCCCCTGGCGGCACCCCTTGCGCGTCCGGACGCCCGTGGAAGGCGGCGGGGACCTGCTGGCCTACCGGGCGCCGGTCCGGCGCGCCCCCCGGCGGGCACCCCCGGCGCGACCGAAGCGTGTGCCCCTTCGGCAGGCGCCCAAGCCGGCCAAGCTGGCGCCAATCCGGCCCGCCGCCCTGCGCGTCGTCCCGCAGCGAAAGCAGCGCCCAGGCGCGCGCCCGCGGTCGCTGGGCCTCAAGCCGCTGACCAAGCTGGAAAAGCGCCAGCTGAGACGTGACGAGGCCTGGCTGCGGGCCCACGAGGTGCTGCAGTACCGGCCCGTCGAACTGGGCGACTGCGCCGCAGAGCCGGGGCCGTGCCCGTGGGTGTCGTGCACGGCCCACCTGTACCTCGACGTCGATGACGTCACGGGCGTCATCAAGCTCAACTTCCCTGACAAGCAGGTCTGGGAGCTGGCCGAGACCTGCGCCCACCGCGTGGTGGCGAAGCGCGGCGCCCTGTCCCTCGAGGAAGTCGGCAAGCTGACCAACGTCACCGAGGAGTGGGTGCGCCAGATCGAAGGCGCGGCGATGCGGAAGATGCGGCGCTGGGCGAACGGGGCGCGGTCGTTGCCCACCGGCGGTTAAAAGGCGCCCAGGTTCGCCATCGGCTCAAGCTGCATCCGCGCGAACCCGGGTAGCCAAGAACCAGCGCGTCGCCCGGACGGTGCAACGAGTCGCAGGTCCTCGCGAACCGGTAGACCGGCCGCGTGACAGTGTTACAGTATGTGGGTCCACCACGGCTGCAACCCGAGTTCCGCCAAGAGCCCCGGGATTACGCGCCTTTTGTGGTCAAAGCCTCCGTCGTCGGTGGACTAGACGGCGGAGGCTAGCGTCCTCCTGATTCGCATGGTCATCTCCTTGCGATGGGTCAAGCGTCTGAGCCGCCGGTGGTCTGCTTGCTGGAGCCGGCTCGTTCGTAGGCATTCAGCTTGTCGATCAGGTCGAACAGGAACGTCCGGTCGTCGGCCGTCATCACGAATGGGTCGAACGTTGCTGAGACGGTGAGGCTCCCTCCGCTCTTCAGCTGCACCGTCTTCGTCTGGCCGGGGGCCGAGCGGGACTGATCGGCCTCGATCTCGTCGGCATCCTCGTCGTCGTCCGTATCATCGCCACCGCTTCGAGAGCGCGCGCCTGTACGACGCGCCTTCCGGGGCATCCCACCCGTCGCCGCGCGTGCCTGCGACAACAACCGGCTGACCGGAATCTCCGCGTACTGCAGGGCAGCGAGAAGGAATCGGATCGCTTTCTCCCGGGTTTCGCCGGTGCAGCTGTAGCACTTCCCCATGAGCTCGTAGAGCTGGCCGGCCGTCATCGACTTGAGGTCAGCCTCGAAGAGCTCGGGGTAGGCCGAGGACAGGATGGTCGTCAGGGCGTTTTTGCGCTGCTGTTCGCCGGGCACCGCCACGGCTCGCAGAAGGGCCGTTGGCGTGCCGTCTTCCTCGATAAGCTCCAGGAACTTGAAGGCAGTCATCAGCTGCGCCTGGACGCCGCCAGACTGGTTGCTGAAGACGCTCCGGTCGATGCGGCTCGGCATCCCCTCCGCGAGCGTGTCGAACACGGAATTGAGCGTCTTCCAGGAGACGTATGGTGGGGTCTTGAGTTCGTCGGCCATGTCCAGTCTCCTATGCTCGGTTTGCCTGTCCAGGAACGTAGCACGGCCGGTAGATGCGGAGGAAACAATTTTTGAGCACGGCGGAATTTTTCGTCGGACGTTTTCGTTCACCGTCAGTCGTCGGGGTTAAGTGAAATTAACCAGGGTCAAATCAAGTAGTTATGTAAGGCGCGCGCGCTGTGAGTCTGTCTTGTGTCCACTGCGCGCGCGCGATTGTACCGGCGCGCGCGCGATATCGCGCTCAAGTCCGACCCGGTCTTGGAGCGCGCGCCAGCCAACGCCAACCCTTGGAATGGGCGCAAGCTGCGGCCAAAACGGCACATTCCGCAATGCGATGCGTCGTTCGTCGAGCGCGCGCTGACGCTTCCCCCGCCGGCCGCGTCGGCCAGCGTGGGCGCATTTTGGGGCGGGTGGCGATCAGCGTCCGAGCGGGTCGAGCCGCTTGCCCAGCTGGCGCAGCAGCCGCTCGATGCGCTCGACGGCCGGCGCCGCCCATTGCTGGGCCCGGTGGCGGTGGGTGGCGCGGATGCCGTTTCGGAGACGCGAAGCGAAGTTGTTTTTCATGCTGACACTGTTGTCGCCACGAAACGCGGCCGCAAGCTGAGCCGGCGATGTTGGGGCCGGGACGCGGCGGATCGATCCTCGTCGGCCGTGCAGACCCATACCGCCGGCAGGTCCGGCCGCCCGCGCGACGACGACCCAGCCCCGTGAGCTGTGCGCTGGGCGAGACCGCGGGCAGCTGACAGGGGCCAGCTGCCCAACCGGGACCCGGCAGTGATCGAAGCGCGAGCCGCCGCGAAACCACGGTGGGCCAGATCCGGATCCGGTACTCGATGAAGGGTATGCCCCCCGTGCGCGCCGGGCCCGGATGTTGGGGCCGGCGCCGCCCGGCGCGACCATGGTCGGGATGTCCGATGAGCAGGACGAGCGGCCCGCCGAGCCGCCGTCGCCAGGAAATGGCGAGGAAATGGAGTCGCCGCGGCGCGGCAGGATCGAGAATCTCCGGCCCATCAAGCCCGGAGAGGTGCGGAATCCGAAGGGAATTAACGGGCGCGCCCAGCGTGAGGCGTTCGTCGCCTGGGCCGACGAGGCCGACCCCGACGGAAAGAAGGGCGAGACGCGGGTCGCGGCCGTGCGGGAGGCGATCTTCCAGAAGGCGAAGAAGGGCGGCGACCAGGCGCAGAAGCTGTTCCTCGAGCAGTATCAGGGCCGCGCGCGCCAACATGTCCAGGTCACGGGCGAGAACGACGGCCCGGTCCGGATCACGTACGACGACGTGCGCACCAGGCTGGACGATGTGGCCCGGCGTGTGATGGGCGTGGCGGTCAAGGCGACAGAGCCCGAGCCCGACGATGCTGGCGACGCTTCAACCGACGAGGACTGAGAGCCGGCTCGAGCAGCTGTTTGGTCTCTTCCTCGAGGAGCACCAGAAGGACCCGACGGCTGCCCGAGAGGCGCTTACCCAAGAGTTCAGCGAGGCCGATTGGGGCCGGATCCTCTACGACTGGGAATGGAACCGGCGCGAGGGGCAGTCGCTGCCGCCCGGCGACTGGATGTCGTGCGTGGTCCAGGCCGGCCGCGGCTGGGGCAAGACCCGTTTCGGGGCAGAGGCAGTCCGCCACTGGGCGGAGAACCAGGAGCCGAACCCGATCTACATCATCGGGCCGACCAGCGACGACGTCCGCTCGGTCATGGTCGAAGGCGCCGAGTCGGGAATCCTCGCGATGTCGGCGCCGGACTTCCGCCCGCGGTACGAGCCGTCGAAGCGCCGGCTGGTCTGGCCGAACGGCGTGATCGCCTACACGCGGTCGGGCGACAAGCCGGACCGACTGCGCGGCCCCCAGGGCTCGAAAGCCTGGGTCGACGAGCTCTGCGCGATGCGATACGCGGGCGAGGTCCGCGATCAGCTCGACATGATGATCCGGCTCGGCGACCCGCGCGTGCTCTACACGACGACGCCCAGGCCGACGAAGGTCTTTCGCGAAATCCTGGCCGAGCGCGACACGGTCGTCATCCGGGGCACGACGAACGAGAACCTGCGCCACCTGTCGGCGAAGTTCATGGAGCGCGTCTATCGGAAGTACAAGGGGACGCGCCTCGGCAAGCAGGAGCTCGATGGCGACGTCATCGACGACAACCCCGGCGCGCTCTGGAAGCTGAAGCAGATCGAGGACCTCCGCGTCCTAAACGTGCCGGCCGAGCTGATCCGGGTGGTGGTGGCCGTTGACCCGTCCGGCGGCTCGAAAAAGAAGGTGCCCGGCGCGTCGGATGCGACGCGCGAAAGCGATGAGGTTGGGATCGGCGCCGCCGGCGTCGCGATGTGCCGGTGCAAATGCGAGAACGCGTGGGACGAGCCCGAGCTGCACGCCTTCGTGCTCGACGACGAGTCGGACATCCTCAAGCCGGCCGACTGGGCTGAGCGGGTCAGAAAGCTCTATCACAAGCGCCGCGCCGACCGAGTCGTCGCCGAGACCAACTTCGGCGGCGAGATGGTCGAGTCGACCATCAAGACGCTGGACGACACGAACATCAGCTACAAGGCGGTCACGGCCAGCCGCGGAAAGGCCATCCGAGCCGAGCCCGTGTCAGCGCTCTACGAGCAGCGGAAGGTGCACCACGTGGGAGCCTTCGCGAAGCTCGAGGACGAGATGACCCAGTGGAACCCCCTCACCGATAGCCGTAGCCCGAACCGGGTCGACTGGCTCGTCTGGGCGCTGACGGAGCTCTTGCTCGAGGGCGTCCAGCCGCGCTGGACCGGCGGCCGGGTAGGGGGGCGCCGCCGCCAGTAGTTGAGGCGGCGCGCCGGCCGACAGAGGCTAGACCCGTGCCGGTCGAGATCATCCTAACCAAGGCGGTCAGCCAGCTCCCCACCCTGACCTACCCGGGGTGGGACGACTTCGGCCAGATCGCCGCGACGGTCGCCCGGCTGGAGAACGGCCAGTTCCGCGACGCGGCCATCATGGCCGACCAGCTGTGGCGGGACGACCGCTTCTACGGCGTGATGCGCAAGCGGCTGGACGCCCTCGAATCCGTGCCGCGCATCGTCCAGCCGGCCGATGACCGGGCGATCTCGAAGCGCGTCGCCGCCAACCTGGGCGGCGTCGACGATCTGCCCGGCCGCTGGGACGCCCAGTTCCCGGCGCCAGTCCTCGAGGACCTCATCGGCTGGGGCATCCTGATGGGAATCGGGATCGGGGAGCTGATCTGGCGGACGGACGACGAGGAAGACTGGGTCGACGTCGCGCCGGGCACCCAGTACCGAAACGGGAAGCGCCTGCGCTGGACGTCGCGCCTCAAGGTCTGGAACCCGCAGTGGCTGCGCTGGGACTGGTCGATCTTCCGCTACCGCCTCATGACGGCGCAGGGGGAGATCACGCTGCCCGACATCACCGAAAACCCGCGCAGCGACGGCAAGTGGATCCTGTGGTGCCCATACGGCTACACCGATGCCTTCAAGAAGGGCGCGGTGCGCAGCCTCGCCCGCCTGATCACCAAGCGGCAGTGGACGGACCGCGACTGGAGCCGACAGAACGAAAAGAACGGCCTGGCCATCGACAAGGCCATCGTTCCGGCCGAGGCACCCGAGGACGTCAAGAACGAGTACTTCGAGAAGGTCGCCAACCGAAACGGCGAGAGCGCCGTGATGTGCGAGCAGAGCATTGACCCAAAAGTCGGCAAGTTCGACCTCGATCTCGTCGAGGCCAAGGCCCAGACCTGGCAAGGGTTCAAGGCCTCGAAGGAAGACGTCAACAACGACCTCGCGATCGCGCTGCTCGGCCACAACCTCTCGACGGAGGTCAAGGAGGGCAAGGGCAGCCTGGGGATGGACGGCGCGACCGCCGTGTCCCTGAACTACCTGCGGAAGGACGCCGGGATCGGCACCTGCCTGCACCAGCAGTGCCTGACCTGGGACGCCGAGCACAACTACCGCGACATGACGGTCGCGCCGCGGCCGATGTGGCAGGTCGACCCGCCCGAGGACCAGCAGTCGAAGGCGGACACCCTGAACAAGATGGGCACCGGCCTGGTGCAGATGAAGACGGCGGGCGCGCCGATCGACGACCGCGCCGTCCTCGAGGCCGCGGGCCTGCCGACCATCACCCCAGAGGAGCAGGCGGCCCGGCAGGCCGTCCAGGCGGAAGAAGACGCCGCCCGCGCGCGAGCCGCCAGCGGAGGCCCCGAGGACGACGTCGAGGCGCCCGGCGCGAAGCAGGGCGGCCGCAAGCGCTCCGCCCAGATGGCGGCCGCCGTGGTCAGGCGGACGACCTTCGCGGGGCTTCCCATCGCGATCGAGAACCCCAAGGGATCGACGCGCTACTGGCGCGACGACGGTCCCGACGGCCGCGTGAGCGGATCGACCGAGATGCAGTGCGATTACGGCTACATCGAGGGCCACGTCGGCGCCGACGATGAGGAGCTCGACTGCTACCTCGGGCCCGTCGAGGACGCCGCGAACGTCCACGTCGTGCACCAGCTGCAGGGGCCGGACTTCAAGAAGTTCGACGAGGACAAGGTGATGCTTGGCTTCGCGTCGCCGGACGCCGCCCAGGCGGCCTACCTCGCGCACCGGAACGACGGTGACCGCGCCTTCGGCGGCATGTCGGTCGTGCCCCTGGCGGCGTTCAAGGCGAAGCTGCAGCGGCGGACCGGCACCGGTAAGATTCGCGCCAGCAGCGCCGCCACCATCACCGCGCTGACCACGCTGTTCCGCCGCACCATCGAGGCGCGCCAGGCCGCCCAGCGGACGCCCAGCCCCAAGGCGCTGAAGTATGCCGAGGGCCTCGAGCGCGCGGCCACCACCCTCGGCGCGCGCGCGATGGCCGTCGACCTGGTCGCGGTGAAGCACGAGATCGAGGCGGCGCGCGGGCCCCAGGACCTCGAGCAGCGCCTGCTGCGGCTCTACAAGACGATGGACCCGAAGTCCCTCGCCGCGGCCGTCGCGAAGACGCGGATCATGGCGAACCTGGGCGGGCGCCTGTCGGCGCACAAACAGGTCGGGGACGTGACGTCGAAGTGACAGCGCCGAACGTCCGCCGGAACCAGCCCGGCTTTTCGCAGCTCGCCGTCTGGATCCCCACCAGCGTCAAGAACCGCCTGATTCAGGCAGCGCGCCTCGAGGGCCGCGCGCAGCGGGATATCCTCGAGGACGCCCTGGGCGCCTACTTCGCCCAGCGCGAACGGGAAAAGGTGGCCCTACCCGAACAGGCGCCGGCGAAGCCCGCGGAGCATTGAACGCACCGCGCCCTGGGCGCGCCCCGGCACCTCGCCGACGATCCTGTCCTCTGCCCGCTTGGCCGCAAGCTCGTCGACCAGGTCCTCGGCGCGCAGCGTCTTCCGCCAGGTCGAAGGGCGCACCCGCGGGTCGTTCGCGGAGCGCGGCGGGCGCGGCATCCGCGCATCGTAGCGGCTCCCATTGTTGGGGTCGTCCAAAAACGCCCTGACCATCGATCCCGTGAAGACGATCTGGAACGTGCTGCAGGTAGTCAGCGCGGACGTGCTGCTGGTCGTGGCCATCAGCCTTTTCGCGGGGGCGGTCTCCGGCTGCGGCAACAACCCGCCGCCGAAGCCGTGCGCGCCGAACGATCGGTCGTGCCTGCCGTGCACGAACCCGTGGAACACGGACCCGGCCTGCGCGCCGTTCCCGACCGACGCCAAGCGCAAGGAAAAGAAGGAGCAGACCCGATGAGACCAAACAGAGTCATCGCCCTGAGGATGGGCATCGCTTTCGTGGCCGCCTTCGGCGCCGGCGCGTCCGGTTGCTTCCTGCCCAAGAAGGTGAAGGACGTCCCCGACGACATCCGCCAGTGCTTCGGCCCCGACGTGAAGGGCGCGATCGGCGACCTCGTGAACGGGATCGAAACGGCGCTGGTGTGCGAGTTGAGCTCCGGCGGCCAGGCGCTGCCCGCCTGTGTGATCGAAGGCCTCCAGACGGTCGCCGAAGAGATCGGGCCGAGCGGGAAGGCCGACGTCCAGTGCGTCATCGACAAGATCGCCAAGGACGCCGCCGCGCGCGTCGGGAAGACTGGGTTGACGCCGGAGGAGGTTGTACGCGACCAGCGGGCAAAGCTGCTCAGCGAGCGCGGCGTGTTCCTGTCGTGGAACCAGCTCAGTCCTGACGAGCACGAATGGATCATGGGGGCGGCGAGGGACGTTCAGCGCATGCGCCGCATCGGTGCAGGCGACGCGCAGGCGCTGGCCACCTGCGACACCTACTGCGGTGCACGCCACGGCACGCCGGTGCCCGGCGGCGGGTGCGAGTGCTGGCGGGGCGACGTGGCGCGATGAGCCTGGGCCGTCCCGAGAAGCTCGCGCAGCACCTTCATTCCGGTGCGCGCAAGTCGCGCGCGTTCGAGAAAAATCGCGTTCACCGGAAGCTGCGCAGACTGGCGAAGGCCGACCCGGAGGGCGCGCCCGAGAAACTTGGATACCACGGATGGTGCTGGTGATGCCCGCGCGCGGCACCAAGCTGGCCCACGCCGGCCGCGGCCTGGGCTACAAGCCCGACGGGCGCCACAAGCTCGGGCTCCCGTACCCGGACGCGGCGCCGAAGCTAGCGGCGCTGCCGGCCGCTGGCAGCCTCGGCACGATGGACATCGACGCGGCGGTGGGCGAGGTCGTGAACCAGGGCGGCGCGCCGTTCTGTTTTGCGAACGCCCCCCTGCAGGCGATCCGCGCGCTGCAGGTGTTGAACGGCGCGTCGCCGGTCCCGGAGCTCGGTTCGCGCCTCTGGGTGGTCTACTTCGCCCACGCGCTCGAGCACGACGTCGAGTCGTTCGACGGCGGGATCATCTCGGACGCGTTCGAGGCGATCCAGAAGCTGGGCCTGCCGCCAGAGCATATCTGGCCGTACAGCGACGACCCCAACGGGCCGTACAAGACCAAGCCCTCGGCCGAGGCGTACCGCGAGGCGTTCGACGCGATCGCGCCGTTCCACGCGACGCGCATCCTGACGGAGGGCGGCCGCCGCATCGACGACATCCGAAAGGCGCTGGCGGCGCGCCTGCCGATCGTCTTCGGGACGCAGGTGACCGAGGACTTCTGCGAGAACAAGCTCGGGCCCGACTTCACCGTCGACGTGCCCCAGGACCAGCCCCTCGCCGGCGGCCATGCCCTGATGGGCTCCGGTGACGACCCGGCGAACGCGCGGGTCCGCGTCCCGAATTCCTGGGGCCCGAACTGGGGCGACAACGGCCGCTGCTGGTTCACCTACGCCTATATGGAGTGGGTCTTGACCGAGGACATCTGGGTCGTCGACTTCACGGGGAGGCGCGCGTGAGGCGCCTCGGGCTTGTCCTGCTGCTGGCCCTGGGCGCCGGCTGCCAGGGGTGCCCGGGCCCGGCGCCGGTGGTCCGCCCATCCAAGGACGCCAGCTCGCCGGCGCCGTTGGACGGCGGACCGGCCACCTGCCTGGACTACTGCCGTCGCGGCCAGCAACTGGGCTGCACCTGGGCGGCCGACACCGACCTGGGCGTGCCGTGCTCGACGGTGTGCTCGAACAACCAAACCGTCGGCATCGCGCCGTGGGACCTCGACTGCCGCGTCCGGCAGTCGTCGTGCGCGGCCGTCGACACCAAGTGCAAGTGACGGCAGCCGGTATCGACTTCACCCTCGGCGAGGGCGACACGGGCGTCACCTGGTCGCAGTCGATCCACGACGAGGATGGCACAGCGATCGACCCGACCGGCGGCTCGGTCACCGTCCACTATCGGATCTACGATGCGAGCGCGGCGGCCGTCGAAGCGCCGGGCGATGTCGTCCCGGTGACGGGGCAGCCGGCGACCATTGCCTTTACGTTCGCGCCGGCGCCGGCGCCGGGCGTCTACCGGATCGTCTGGATCGTCACGCTCGCCAGCAGCGAGGTGGTGACGTGGCCAGCTATCGCAGGGCGCAAGCACCAGGTGTTCGAGGTCGTCGCAAAGCCGTAGGTCACGCTGGTGGACGCGCACGACCACGGCGACGACGTCGGCGACGACCCGGTCCGGTTCCAAGAGGCGATCGACCGGTTCCGCGCGCTGGTGCCGATGACCGAGGAGCAATACGACGCCCTCGAGGAGGCAGAGCAGGACTTCGCGTTCACGGTGGCGAACGTCGCCCAGGCCGACCTGGTCGCCCAGGTGTACGAGGCGCTGCAGAGAGCGATCGAGGACGGAACCCCCTTCGAGGACTTCCAAGCCGACGTCGGCCCACAGCTGGCGGACGAGTGGGGCGGCGACGACCCCGCGCGCCTCGAGACCATCTTCCGGACCAACGTGATGGACGCCTACAGCGCCGGGCGTTACGACGTGATGACGTCGCCGGCGGTGGCCAAGGCGCGCCCGTACTGGCGCTTCGACGCCATCGGCGACGGTCCGCGCACGTGCGACATCTGCGAGCGCTGCGGCGGCGTCATGCTGCCCCAGGATCACCCATGGTGGCAGCGCCACTATCCGATCCTCCACCCGAACTGCAGGTGCATCGCGACCGCGGTGTCGCAAGTCGAGGCCGAGGCCGAGGGGATCACGACCGACCCGCCCGACGTCGAGGTGTCGGCTGGCTTCGGGTCGCCGCCCGCCGGCGCCGGCGGCGGCGACTGGGACCCAGACACGTCCGATTACCCGGACGGAATCGGCAACGAGCTCGACGAGCGCCTGGCCGCCTGACCGCCTGGTCCGGCTAGCCGGAAATCGACATCGGCGAAGTTGGGCCTTGATTTCACCGCCCCGATCCTGGGGTGGACGTGACACTTCCGAAGGGCAGGATCGGCACCGGCGAATTCACGGGGCGCACCGCGTCCCCGCTGCCGGTGCTGGCCGACAAGACGCCCGTCACCGAGTTCGTGATCTTCAAGCCCGGCGTCAACGAGAGCGACTACGGGCCGGTGACCTTCGACGAGATCGCCGCCGCGTTCATCATGCAGAACCGGGCGCAGAAGGCGAACCCGCTGAAGTTCGACTACAACCACGGCATGGCTCTGCGGTACGCCACCGCGGAGCAGGGCAAGTCCGCCGGCGACTTCGACATCGAGGTGCGCGACGGCGCCTTGCTGGCGGTCGGCTGCATGTGGACCCAGGAGGCGTACGGCCGCATCAAGGGCGGTGAGTACAGCCTCTTTTCGCCGTGGTTCGACTACATCGACACCGAAGACGGCATCCGCCGTCCGTTCGCCCTCCACAACGTCGCGATTCTCAACCTGGCCGGCCTGGATGGAGTCCAGCAGATCGCCGCCGGCGCCGCCGCCACCACCACGCAGGAGACCGTCATGAACGAGGCCGAGATCAAAGCGCTCCAGGACCGCAACCGCCAGCTCGAGACGGAGATCGCAACGCTGCGCCAGGCGCAGCACGAGGTCACCGTGCTCACCGGGACGCTGCAGCTCGGCTCGAGCGCCGGCGCCGCCGAGCGTGCACAGGCCGTGCACGGGATGCTGCTGCTGCGCGCGGACCTGCGCAAGCTGACCGGGCAGGAGTCGGACGCCGGCGCCATCGGCGTCGTCGAGACCTGGAAGGAGAAGGCCGGCCAGGCCGACGTACTGGTGGCCAAGCAGGCCTCGATCGAGGCCGCCGCGCTGGCGACCGAGCTGAACACCGTCCTCGACGACGGGATCAAGGCCGCGAAGATCGCCCCCGGCGACCGGGAGATCTTCGAGGCGGCCGCGCTCGCCAAGGGCGCCGGCAAGCCCTCCAAGGAGGGGATCTCGTACCTGCGCGGGCGCATCGAGGCGCGCGGCAAGCAGGTCAGCACCGACGAGGTCGGGCAGAAGAAGCCCGGCTCCCCCGAGATCACGGACGCGACCCGCGTCGTGGCCGTGCAGATGGGGATCAAGGTCGAAGACATCGAGCTCTTCCGCACGGACCCGGTGGCCTGGGCGGAAAAGATGAAGAACCACGGTCGGCCGGCGGCCGCCCGCTAACCGGCAACCGAAGGGAGATTCGACATGGCTGCTCTGAGCGCGATCCGAGACACCACGAAGCTGGACAGCTCGCTCTCGACGCTGCACGGCTTCAAGCAAAAGGGGGCGACGAAGCTCTGGTTCGGCGCCTTGTCCGTCTTGCAGGCCGGCTACCTCGCGCCGGGCTCGACGGCAACCGGCCTCGTCTGCGTCGGCCGCTGCCGGAAGACCTCGGACAACACCAGCGGTGCGGACGGCGCGATCTACGCGCAGGCCGAGTCCGGCACCTTCAAGTGGGACAACAGCTCGGCCGGCGACCTGATCACCCAGGCCGACGTCGGCAAGGCCTGCTACATCGTCGACGACCACACGGTGGCGAAGACCGACGGGACCGGGACGCGGTCCGTCGCGGGGATCATCCAGGCTGTCGACAGCGACGGCGTCTGGGTGCAGTCGGGTCTGGGGATCAACAGCTAACCGGGCGCGAGCCAGGGACAAGGAGAAACAGCAGCCATGGACGCGTTACGAGACAAAATCGCCGAGCTCAATCAGCAGGTCGACATGCGCTACGCGGCGGCGCAGTTGCAGACACCGACCCACTGGGACTACGTCGCCACGCAGGTCCCGAGCAAGACGGCCAAGAACGTCTATCCCTGGATGTCCAAGCTCCCGGCCTTCAAGGAGTGGAACGGGGACAACGAGGACGCGAACGTCAAGAGCCGGGACTACACCCTGGTCAACAAGACGTTCCGCATGGGCTTCGACCTCTCGGTCGACGACGTGAAGGACGATACCATCGGCCTGTTCGGCGATGTGGTCGCCGACGCCGGTCGCTCGCGGGCGGAGTTCCCCGACCAGAACGTCTTCGCGACACTCGAGGCCGGGACGTCGCAGACCTGCTGGGACGGGCAGTTCTTCTACGACACCGACCACCCCGTCGACATCGACAACGCCGCCAAGGGGCAGTTCAGCAACCTGCTGATCGGCGCCAGCTACGACTGGGTCGCCGACCCGTCCGGGACGTTCCGCCAGGTGCGCGCGGCCTTCATGAAGCTGCAGCGTGACGATGGCACCCGCATCGGCCTGGTGCCGAACATCCTGATCGGCGGCCCCGACATGGAGTACTCGATCGCGAAGGCGGTCGAGGCGACGTTCGTGACGGACATCGTCAAGAACGCCGGCACCCCCGTCGCCGCCGCCGGCGTGACGAACGTCTTCATCGGCAAGGCGATCGGCATCGTCACGCCGTGGATCCAGAGCTCGACCCGCGTGCACGCGCTCTGCACCACGCGCGGCCTCAAGCCGCTGCTCTACCAGCTGCGCGAGGACGAGGGGCTGGTGGGGGTCCTCGATCCCCAGGCCGAGAGCTACCGCCGCGAGCGGAAGCTCAAGTGGGGGCACTTCGTGCGCGCGGCCTTCGGCTACGGCCTGCCGCAGTTCGCGATCTGCTCGGGGGCCTCGTAATGGCCTCGGTCACGGGCAAGAAGTACCGCGTGAACGCGGCCGCCCGCGACGGCTTCGTCGACCGGCGCCGCGCCGGCGAGGCGTGGCCGCGCGGCATGGGCCGCTTCCGCGAGGTCCTCGTGCTCGACCAGGACGAGGACCCGCCCGGGCGCCTGCACGAGGGCGAGTTCGCCATCGGCCAGAAGACGTTCCAGGTCCTGAAGGAGGACCCGGAGATCTTCACCGACATCGTGTCGGTCACCGGCGGCGCCGACGCGGACGCGGAGAAGGCGGCCCTGCAGGCCAAGGTCACGGCCCACGAGACCCGCATCGCGGAGCTCGAGGCGCTGCTCGCCCAGGCCACCGACCCGGGGAAGGTCACCGGCGGCGCCGACGCGGGCAAGGGCAAGGGCGAGGACAAGGGCAGCAAGGGGAAGTAAGGCCCCCGGTCGTCGATGGCGTCGTACTGCGAAGTTGGCGAGGTCGGGACCCTCGGCGGAAACGCCGAGGCTCTCGAGACCCTCGAGCCGGATCAGATCTCGCAAGAGATCAACGTCCAGTCCGACTTCATGAACTCGTACTTCGACGGCCGGTTCACCCTGCCGCTTACCGACTGGGACCTCTCGGTCAGGAAGTGCTGCGCGGTGTTGACGTTCGCCGCGCTGGTGGAGTCACGGGGGACGGGGCAGGAGGACGCCGAGACCCTCCGCCAGCGCGTCACCTACTGGACGCGCTGGCTGGAGAAGATTCAGGCGGGCGGCCCGCGCCCGCTGGTCACCGACAGCGCCAGCCCGCCAGCCGACGCACGCAGCGGATTCCGTGGCGGCAAGGTCATCAGCGCGAGCTCGCGCGGGCTGACGGCGCGGGGCACCGGCCGCTGCCGGCTGCCGTTCCAGGGGGACTGACCGTGAGCGGCGTGATCAGCAAGGGTCGCCTGACGATCCCGGGGCTGCGCGAGCAGCTGGCCCGCGTCGACGGGTCTGGTTTCCGCCATGACCTGGCCGAGGTCTGCGGAGCTGCCGCGCTGAAGCTGGTCGCCGACGAGTTCCGCCGCGGCGTCGACCCGTACGGGACGCCCTGGGAGCCCATCGTGCGCCACCGGCGCCGCGGCGGGAAGAAGCCGCTGCTCGACACCGGCCGCCTCCGGGCGAGCTTCGCCGTCCAGGTGGTCGACGGCGGATTCCGCATGGACGCCACCGCCTCGTACGCGCCGTACCACCAGTACGGCGCCAGGCCGGCGCGCCGCCGGGCCCGGTTCCAGCCGGTCGACAAGCGCGGCCGCTTCCAGTCGCGCGCGCGCGCCGGGAAGAAGAAGCGCGGCAGCGTGGACGTTCGGTTCCTGCCGGCCGGAATGTCGGGGGGCATCCCGGCCCGCCCGATGGTTCCCACGCCCGACCAGGGCGGGCTGCCGTACCTGTGGCAGCGGAAGTTCCGCCAGGAATCCCGGGCGCTGGTCGAAAGGACCATGGGCCGATGAGCGCGCCCGACAGCGAGGACGTCGGCACCGACGACCAGTCGAAGAAGCCGCCGCGCAGCTTGCGGGCGATCTTCGATGAGATCGAGACGAAGCTGATCGGCAACATGCGCCAGATGGGTCTGGCCTTGCCGAAGACGGGCTACGGCGCCAAGCACCTGAAGCGGTACAGCTCGCCGCCGCGCATCGTGTGCGTGCCGGACAGGGGCTCGAACGGCGGGACGTTGAACCGGCACGGCAACGGCGTCACGTCGGCCTGGGCGCTCTGGGGCCGCAACGTCGTGTTGCAGTTCCACGTCTGGGACAAGGATGACACCGAGACCGAGGTGTTGGCGAACCACCTGGTCGCCGCCATTCACGACCAGTGCGCCGGCCTCTACGAGCCGGTCGGGGAACAGTGGCTGCCGAGCGAGGACACCGCGTTCGGCAACGAGCTCGTGCTCGGCGTGCGCTTTTACACCATCTGGTCTCGGGAGTTCATCCCGGCCGTGCAGGCGACGTCGATGTCGATCGACGGCCAGATCGACCAGCCGTCATCGTGAGGGAGACCCGCATGAACAGCGACGAGAAGATCATCATCGAACCGGCCGGGGCGCAGGAAGCTGCTGCCGCTGAACCGACGCCGGCGCCGACCGGTCATCCGGGCGAGCAGCTCGACCAGCCCATCCCGGCCGATGCGAAACCGACGCCGGGGCCCGCGGGCCACCCGGGCGAAAGGCTGGAGCAGCCGATCCCCGCTGACCCCATCCCGACGCCGGCGCCCGAAAGCAAGCCGGCGGGCCCGAAGGCCACCGTCGAGCACTGGGCGAAGAAGCACGGGATGCTGCCCAAGATCCTCGACCAGCCCCGGATCGCCGGGAAGGCCAAGGGGAACGCGCCGGAGATGCAGTTCCGGATGATCCCGGGTCGGATCAACCCGAAGTACGACGCCTTCGGCCAGGCCAAGCACCACCACGGCTGGCCCGTCGGTCACGAGGTGACCGAAGAGGAATTCCTGGCCGCCCTCGAGGCGCCGAACGCCCACGTCTTTCGATAGGAGATCTCCATGCGTCCGACGGTCACCATCAAGATCAACCGGAACGGCCTGAAGCGGGTGCCGCCGTCGCCGGCGCAGGTCTGCGTCTCGCTCGGGGTCTGCAGCAACGGCACGCCGAATGTCGCGTCCTCGTTCGGAACGACGGACAGCCTGCAGCAGGACTTCGGGCAGGGCTCGCTCGTCGAGAACCTGGCTGACCGGATCACGAACGCGGGGCAGGGCCAGTACGGCGTTCCGATCCTGCCGTCCGTGGCGGGCAGCGTCTCGGCGACCGACATCTCCGAGGTGACCGGTACCGGCACTCTGGCCGGCTCCTCGGCTCCCGAGTACCAGGTCGACCTGAAGATCGTCACGCCCGGCGCGCTGGGCACGATGACCTACGCCTACCGCGTCAACGGCGGGCCCTGGTCGACGGCGAAGACCACCGTGGCCGGCGGCCCGTACTCCGTGCTGATTCCGGGGACGCTGACGACGGTGACCTTCGCCGCCCAGACGTACACCGCGGCCGCGGTGTGGTCGATCTCGACCGCGGGGGTGATCACCCTGACCGGCACGGGAACCGTCGGCTGGGTGACCCAGGTGTCCAGCCCGCTTGACGACTACAAGGTCGAGGTGCTGATCACCACGGCCGGCGCCCTCGGCGCGGGCCAGTTCAAGTACTCCGTCGATGGCGGCGAGCACTGGTCGGCCTCCATCCTGATCCCCAGCGGGGGGGCGTTCGCGATCCCGAGCACCGGCGTGGTGCTGACCTTCGCGGGCACCTTCACGGCGGATGACGTCTACGCCCTGTCGACGGTCACCGCCGGCTTCTCGACCAGCGACGTGACCAACGCGATCGTCGCGCTGCGCGCGCAGCCGGTCGAGTGGGGCTTCCTGGTCGTCCACGGGATGGGCGCCAACAGCGCCGCGGCCGCCAGCCTGGCCTCGGTGGTCGACACGCAGATGACCGCGTGCGAGCTCGAGTACCGATACGTGTTCGCGATCATCGAGTGCCCGACCAACGGGTCGCCGGGCGGCAGCACCGAAAGCGATCAGACGGTGGCCAGCACCTTCACGTCGTTCTTCTCCGAGCGTGTGATGGTCTGCGCCGGCGACATCGAGCACGAGTCGGCGCTCGACGCGACCATGATCCGGCGCAACTGCGCGACGGCCGTGGCGACGCGACTCGCCTCCATCGGCCCGGGGACCGACCCGGCCGAGGTGGGCGACCCGCCGGAGATGCTGCCGAACGTGCACTCGCTGTACCGCGACGAGGCGTCTGCGACGTTCAGCCTCGACGCGCAGCGCTTCACGACGCTGACCACCTTCAAGGGGGTCGACGGCTACTTCATCACGAACGGCAACCTGATGGCGCCGGCGGGCTCGGACTTCAACCTGATCCAGTACCGCCGCATCGTCGACCGGGTGTGCTCGGTGACCTACCAGCGCCTGGTGCGGATCCTGTCCAGCAAGATCCGGACGGATCCGACTCCGGGCCCGGCCCTCGGCACCATCCATCCGCTGGACCGCGACAGGGTCGAGAAGGACCTCGACCACTACAACGGCCTGGCGGTCGTCAACACGGACGACGCGCAGGCGGTCAGCTCGCAGGTCAGCCCGACGGAGAAAATCATCCAGACCGGGCGGTTCCCGGTCTCGGTGGGCGTCACTCCGTTCGGGTACCCGAAGGACATCGTCGCCACCGTCGGGCTCGTCAGCCCCGGGGCCTAAAGGAGACACGCGGTCATGGCGAACCAGTTCATCAACGGGCGACTCTACAGCTGGAGCTCCATCGAGGTCGGCATCGGCGCCGGCGCCGGCATGCCGTTCGATGGGATCAAGGCCATCAACTACAGCGACAACCTCGACCCGGGCATGCCGCGCGGCAAGGGGCCGCTGGCCCGCGGCTACACCCTCGGGAACTACCAGGCGGACGGTGACATCGAGCTGTACCGGGACCAGTTCGACGAGTTCGTCGAGCTGCTCGGGGGACCGGGCTTCATGACTGTCGTCTTCCCGCTGCTGGTGAGCTACTGGGAGCCTGCATTCGGGGCGGCGAAGACGGACACCGTGGTGGCGAAGCTCAAGAAAAACAGCACCGGCGGCAGCAGCGACAGCACCGACGGGATCACGGTGAAGCACGACCTCGCGATCATCGTGCCGATCCTCTGGAACGGGAATCCGGGCGTCGTCCCGCTGTAACCAGAGTTGGGGCCGGCTAGCCGGCACTAGATCATGGTCGGCATGAACACACCCGCCCAGACCGAGGCGTCGGACGCCCAGAAGTCCGACGCCGACGATCCCGCCCTCAAAGCCGCCCAAGCGGCGATCGACGCCTATCGGACGGAGCACCAGGATGCCCACCTCGAGCGCTTACGGACCCCCGTGAACACTGAAGGCGACTTCGTGGTGGCCGTGGCGCGTCTGCCCACCACGGCCGAATGGCTGATGGTCAAGGCCAAGCAGATGGACGTCGACGCCAACAACCGCGCCAGCGCGAACCGGCTCATCGTGAACACCTGCGTCATCTACCCCAAGGGGCCGGAGCTGACGGCGACCTTGAAGCGGTACCCGGCCATCGTCGACGTGTGGGCCGGCGAGATCGCCGAGATGGCCGGCGCCATCAAGGGGACGGTTCGGGAAAAAGTCTGAACCGCCTCCGCGACTCGCACGCGGAGACGGACATCGTGGTCGCGGCGGAGGCTCTCATGGCCTACCGCCGCGGCGACAACGGCGAGGTAGCGATGATCGGTGCAATGCTCGAAGCCCAGCATTTCCAACACGTTCGCGGCCTCGCGAAGGCCTACCTGAAGCCACGTCGCTGAGGAGAGACCAGCGTGGCCGACGGCATGCAGTTCATCTTCCAGATCGACGCGAACACGCCCGGCCTGGACGATCTGCTCGGCAAGCTCGACAAGGCGAACGTCTCGTTGGGCAAAGGCCACCAGGGACTCAAGGGGCTGGACGAGGGCGCGCGGCGCGCGGGCAAAGGGGCCGAGGAGGCCGGCGACGCGTTCGACAAGGCGCTGCACAAGGGGCTAGAGCCCTTCCTGCACAAGGCGAAGGAGATCGCTGAGTTCGAGTTCATCCGCGAGGGGACCGAGAAGCTGCTCGAGTTCCCGGAGCAGCTGGCCGACAAGGTCAAGGAGCTCACGGAGGAGATCCTCGACGCCGCGGCAAAGGAGGAACGTCTCGGGCGCGCCTTCCAGAACGCTCTCGGGCCCGAGGTCGGCAAGGAGGCATCCGAGTACTTCGAGGCCATCGCAGACAAGACCGAGTTCACCCACGACCAGATCAAGGGCATGGGGCTTGAGCTGGCCAAGTCGGGGTTCCAGGGCGAGAACCTGAAGAACGCGATCGCGGCCGCGGCCGACCTCGCGTCGATGACCGAGAACCCGGTCGCCGGCGGGATGGAGGCGGTCGAAGCGCTGCGCCGGATCATGACGACCGGGCGCATCGAAGGGCGCGCGCTGATGCCATTTGGCATTCAAAAGGGCGAGTTCGAGAAGGAGCTGTCGGCCGAGACGGGGCTGGGTCTCAAGGCGATGCGGAAGGAGATGGAGGCCGGAAAGATCCCCATCGAGACGACGCTGAACAGCCTCTATCACACGATCACGAACAAGACCGGCGACGACCTGGGCGGTGTCGGCACCGGCATGACCGACACGCTGCTGGCGCGGTGGGCCCACTTGAAGGAGAGGCCCGACCTGTTCTTCGAGAACATGAAGGACACCGCGGGCTACCACGAGCTGAGCGATTTCGTCGCCCAGGTCAGCGAGGCGCTCGACCCGAAGAGCGCGCTCGGGCAGATCCTATCCGGCACCCTCGAGGAAGCTTTCGCCGGCCTGGGCGACACGCTGTCGACGATCAACCTGCAGGAGGTGGTCGGCGACGTCGCTGGCTTCATCAAGGAGCTGCCGGAGGACGTCCGGAGCGCCAGCGCCTTCGTCCGCGACGACTTCGTGCCCGCCGTAAAGGAGGCCTGGCAGCTGTTCAAGGACATCGTCGACTTCATCTCGACGGTGAAGACGGGGCTCGGCGAGGCCAAGGACCTGGCGATGAAGTACACGCCGCTGGGGATCCTCGGCGACCCCCTACACAGCTCCCAGGACCGCAGCCAGAAGGCTTTGGACATCATGGCGCGCGACGGGGCGCTCCCCTCGCAGTCGGGCACGGGCGCCTTCCTGGCATCGCACGTTCCGGGCTACCAGTTCTTGGAGGATCGGGTCTTCAACCCGCACTTCTGGGCGCTCCGGTTCGGGAAGGAAACCCAGCAGGCCGGTCAGAACGACATGGCCGGCTACTCCGAGGGCGTTCTCGCGGGCGCTCCCGGCGCGGTGCGCGCGATGTCGACGGTCGCGGACGCCACGGTCGACGCCCTCAAAACGGCGCACGAGCAGCATTCGCCGTCCGCGCTGTTCCGGGAGATCGGCGAGCTGGACATGGCCGGCTACGTCCAGGGCATCACCGGCCGGCAAGGCGACCTCGAGGACGTCGCCGAGTCGTTCGACCTCGCCAGCGCGGCCGCGCGCGGCGGTGGGGGCGGGGGGACGCCGTCGATCGTGGTCGAGGGCATCTACGTGACGGTGGAGGGCGCCGCCGGCGGCGATAGCTACGAGCATGGGCGCCTGATCGCGCGCGGCATGGAGGACGAGGTCGAGCTGATGTTCCTGCGCATCATGGAACGCATCGCCAAGCGGAAGGGCGGCTGAAGATGGCGGGCGTGATCTTTTGGGACGGGGTGCTCGCGAACGCTGACGCGGACCTGGCGCAGAAGCGGGTCGGCGCCGACTCCACCGCGCTCATCAACGATGACCGCACGGTGGTCGGGTTCACCGGCCGCGACTACGACGGCAACCCGTGGAACGTGTTCTCGTTCGACGACATCCGCCTGCCCGGGGTCAGCGACGTGAAGGGCCTGCCGAAGTGCAAGGTCAAGAGCAAGAAGGCGCCCGGCTCGAAGGGCAACAGGCCCACGCTGCTGGGCTACGAGCCGATCGAGTTCGACATCACCTGCACGATCTGGACGCCGTCGCAGTGGGACCTGATGCAGGAGATGATCGACGCGCTCTGGAACCAGCCGCTTTCGAATCCGCGCTACATCGGGCGCACCAAGAACATCGACCCCGCGCAGTTCACCCACGCCGTCGACCACCCGAAGCTGCAGGCCTTCAACATCCGGTACGCGGTGATCACCCAGTGGGGTCTTCCGCACGACGGGAAAGAGCCGGGCGAGATGGTGTTCGACATCAAGTGCCTGGAGAACCGAGACCCCGGCAGCAAGAACGTGACCGCCACGCCGAAGCCGGCTCCCGTCAAGCGCCACCCGAACTTCGACGGCCCGCGCCCGCAGAACAGCTCGCAGCTTCCGCCGCCGTCCTACAACCCCGACAACATGAGCCTGGCGCCGCAGCTCTTCACGCCGGCCGGTGGAGTCTCCTGACGTGGCTCTCGCGACGGCTGACGGCGACGACATCATCAGCCTGCGGCTGTGGCTGCCGCGCGTTGGCGTCGGAACCGCCGACGTGCTGTTCGACGACATCACCCCACGATCTGGTCGGGTCGTCATCCAGGTGGGCGACCGCGAGTTCCGCGGGGCGATCGACCGTGGTGGCGAGTTCGAGGACACCGACCGCACGCGCGTCGTGCTGGGCGCGGGAGGGATGGGCAAGGCCGCCGAGAAGCGCCAATACAGCGGCGTTAGCCTTCAGCTGGTCGTCAGCAGCTTGCTGGCCACCGCCGGCGAGACGCTCTCCCCCTCGTCAGACCAGGACGTCCTGCAGACCGTGTTGCCGGCGTGGACCACCTCGGCCGAGCCGATCGGGACCATCCTATCGGCGCTGGTCGAGAGCGTGGGCGGCGGCGCTGTCTGGCGCGTGCTGCCGGACGGAACGGTCTGGATCGGGCGCGAGACGTGGCCGGACGCGGGAATCGAAGACGACTCGTATCAGGTGATGGAGCAGCGCTTCGAGGACGGGTCATGGCTGGCGACCGTCAACGAAGAGGCGGCGGGAGCGTTGCGGCCGGGCACCACGTTCAACGGCCAGCGCGTGTCCCTGGTCGTGCACACGATCGACGGCGACGAGGGCGGACTCGGCCCTCGCATGCGCGTGTGGTTCTCGGACGCCGGCGAGGCCTCCATGGAGGACCGTCTGGCCGGGGCGTTCGAGCGTGCGGTGCGCAGCGCGGGCCCCCCGCCGGTGGACTACCGGGCGATGTACCTCGCGCGGGTGGTGGCGCAGATCGGGACCAGGGTCCACGTCGAGCCGGAGCTGACGTCGATGCCGGACATGGGCGCGATCCCGCTGATGCTGGGGCTGCCTGGGGCGACGACGGACGGATTGGCCGGAGGGAACGTCCTGGTCGGCTGGCGCGGCGGCGACCGGGCCAAGGCCTACGCGGTCTGCTTCGATGCGGATGTCTCGGTGGCTTCGCTCAAGCTGGCGCCAGCCGCCCTGCATCTCGGGGGCGGCGCGCTGCCGCAGCCGGTGCCCCTCGGCACTGGCTTGGTGACCTATCTCGCGTCGCTCGCCGCCGCGATCAACAGCCTGGGCGGGTCGGCGGCTCCGCCTGAACCGACCACGTTGCTGTCCGGCAGCGTCACGGTGACCAGCTGATGACGACCCCCTTCGACCCGAACGCCACCGACTTCGGCACCGATGTCGCGCTGCTGGACGACCTGCAGCCCGTCTGGGGTCTCGCCAGTGACGACCTGAACTACGCCATGGCCAGCGCGCGCCATCTCACGCAGCGCGAGGGCTCGATGGACTTCTACGACCCGACGTACCGGTGCTTCGACATCCGCGGCTATCTCAGCTCGAGAATGGACAAGGCTAAGGTCTCTGCGCTCCAGGGAAAGATCGCGGCCACGCAGGTCAGCGATCCGCGGACCTTGCGGTCCCGCGCGACGGTCACCTTCGACAGCGTGACGGAGAGCCTCTTGATCGCCGTCGATAACGACACGGCGACCGGTCCGTTTGCCCTGGTCCTGCGCGCGTCGAGCATCACGGTCGACATCCTATCGGTCAACGGCACGACCCTACCGGAGCCGGTGTCCGTCACCGGGGCGCCGGTCGTCGGGACGGGTGGGATCATCATCGTCACCGGCTCTGGCGGCAGCACGCCTGGGCCGCCCGGACCGCCAGGCACATCGAACCCGTCCAGAAGCTTTGGCCTGCAGCCGGTGGAGGACTCGAGCGGTACAGAGACACCACAGCTCCAGACCCAGCTGGTGATCAACTGGGGCGCGCTGGGAAGTTCGTTGACGGTCGAAGTCGCGGGAGCCGGTATGTGCGACTCGGGAAGCGCTCAATTCATCCTGCGCGTGGGAGGCGGCGACGGGGGGATCGACGGAACAGCCGTCTGCACCCTGACCGCGGCGTCCTCGTCGTACACCGACATCCACGACAGCGCGATCATCACCAACCCCGGCGGGTACAGCCGCGCGATCATGACGGTCACTTCCCCTGGTGCCGGCGTCGCCGCCCGGATGCGTGACATCACCCTCACGATCCAGAGCAACTGATGCCCACCTACACCTTTGCCGACCTGCGCACGGCCGAGACGGTCGCAACCATTCGCCAGCGGCTGGTGGACCGACTGACCGCGGCCGGCGTTCCGGTAAGCAGTTGGGCGCCGTCGTCGACAGGCGGCGTCGAGAACCTCCGCCTGGACATGGTGGCGAACGGCATGGCCGCGCTGGCGGCACAGCGCATCGCTCAGGCGGTGACGGGCAGGCTTCTGCCCACCGCGGTGGCGGCCGCCGCCGCCGAGACGACCCCTGCCGTCGCGACGCTCCTGCTCAAGAAGCTGGGGCGCGACTTCTACAAGCTCCCGATGCGGGACGCCACCTACACCATCCAGAACATGCGGTTCTCGACGATCGGCACGCCGTCGAGCTACACGTTTGCGCCCGGAGAGCTGACCGTCCGCGCGGACGCGACGGGCAACCTCTACACGAACGTCGAGGGCGGCCAGCTCCAGCCCGGAGGGACGCTCGATCTCCCGTGCCAGGCCGAGAAGCCCGGGTCCTCCTACGACGATCCGGCCGGGACCGTGACCACGATGGTCACGGCGCGCGCCGGCGTGGTGTGCACGAACGTCGCGCCCGCGGACTTCACGGCAGCCCGCTCCGCGCTCGGGAGCTCGGGCGGCATGGCCGCCAGCTTTACGACGCCCGGCGTCCGGCCAACCTTCGCGTCTGTGCGGGTGCGAATCACGCGCGGCGGCCAGATCGGGTTCGCGTATTACCAGCTCTCGACCGACGGCGGCGCGACGTGGGTGAATGGTGGGACAATCCAGCCGACGATCGTCGTGCCCGGCGGCGTGACGCTGAGGTTCACTGCCGGCGCGGCTCCGAGCTTTCTGACCGGCGACATCTTCACGACCTTCCTGGGCGACGCGCTCCTGCAGAGGGGGGCGGACGCGGAGACCCCTGTCGCGTTCGGCACACGCTGCTCTTACCGCTGGCGGGCGCTCTCGGACGTTCCGACGGAGGACAAGATCGCGCTCTGGACGCATCAGGCGTCGCAGGAGGTGGAGCGGGTCTGGAGCGAGGCGGACCCCAATATCCCGGGTGGCATCCTGGTGACCATCGCGAGCTCGAGCGGCCCCGCCTCGCCCCAGGCGCTGGTGGCCGTCGAGGATTTCATCTCAGCCCGCCTGCTGGGCTATCAAGGTGTCGCCGCCGCACCGGGCTTCACCTCGCTGCAGGAGACTGTGCAGGTGTCGAGCGCAATACGACACGAGGTGTTTCCGCTCGGTCTGGCGTACGTTCCTCGCGCGAAGATCGCCGCCGCCCAGGCCGGTTCGGCAAAGGGCTGGGACGCCTATCTGCGGAGCATCCCGATCGGGGGCCAGAAGGGCGCCGTGGTGCGCGCCGCCGTCCTCGAGGACATCCTCAGCGACAACGGCGTCGAAGACGCCGTCAGCATCCAAATCGCCGATCGCGCGCCGTCGTTGACCTCTGACCTCGTGCTCGCCAAGAACGAGGTCGCGGTGATGGCGGCCGGGCAGACCATCGCGAACACGATCGGCTGGATCCCGACATGACCACGCTGCCGGCGATCGACATCTCGGAGATCTGGACGCCGCCGAGCATCGACGACGTCCGCCGCCTCCTGCTGCCGTTCATCGCCGTCGACGAGAACCCCGTCACGGATTGGCACTCGGGCGCGGTCCTGCGGACGATGTACGAGCTGGAGGCGTACATCATGCAGGACCTCGTCGCCAACGTGATCCCCGGGATCATCGGGAACGGCTACCCGGACACGTCCGGCCCGTCGCTGTCGGTCGTCGGGCGAGGACAATTCGGGCTCGATCGTGGCGCACCGACCGCCGCGACCCAGACCATCACTCTCGCGTGCACGGCGGACGAGGGGCCGTATCCGATAGCCGCCGGACGCCTCTACAAGGCAACCGACGGATCGATTTATCAGGGCCTGGCCGGCGGGACGCTGCCCAGTGGATCGACGTTGACGATCGACGTCGGCGCGACCAGCCTGGGCGCGGCCCGTGGACTTGTCGCGACGCTGGTGTCGCCGCTTCCTGGGGTCACCGTCCAGTCCGCAGCGATCAAGGTCGTCGGCGGCGCCGGCCAGTTCGGTTCGGACGCCGAGTCCGATACCGCCTACAAGGCTCGCATGGACGGGCGTTTCGAAGATCTCGACGCCGCCCCGGGGACCCAAGATCGCCTGCAAAAGTGGTCACTCGCTGCAGGCACGTCGACAACGCGGGTCCGCATCTACGCCGACCCGGCGACCCCCGGCGGGGCCATTCTCGTCCTGGCGAACAACACCGGCGGCATACCCTCGGGCGAGGTGACCACGGTCCAAAACTACGTGAACGCCAGGACCTTCGACGACGTGACCGCTGTGGCTGCAGTGACGACGACGGTCAACGCGGCCGGGACGGTGCTCTATCCGGCCTCGTGGGCCCCGGACCAGCTGTCGGGCGCCCAGGCCGCAGCCGATGCTGCGTGGGCGCGCGCGCTGGCAGGAAATCAGATCGGTGGCCTGCTGGCGCTCTCTGCCCTGAACCAGGCCGTCATGGACCAGGGCGCCGTCGATTTCACAGGCAAGACCCTGAACGGCACGCCCGCTGATCTCACCCTGGCCTCAGGACACGTGCCAGTCGCCGGCGGCAGCCTGGCGTCGCAACTTCTCTGGAGTCCTTTCTGATGGGCAGCCTCTACGCGATCTACCAGAGCAGGCGCGCGCCGGGGTGCCTCCAGCGCGCGAACGGCACCGTCCTGGAGACGGCCTACGGCGCCGAGAAGGACGTCAGCATGGACCGAGCTCGCCAAGGTGTGATGGCGAGCCTGCCCGGCTACGGGCCGCCCGACGCGTTGCCCTACATCGGCGCGGAACGGAAGCTCCGACGTGCGGTCGGTGAGACCGACGACGCATACGCCGAGCGGTTGCGCACCTGCTTCGACGATCCAGCGGGGCCGTCCTTCTGCGGCTCGGACGGAAGCATCTTGTTCGAGCTCGCACGCGCGGGCTTCCCGATGGGCACGGCCAGCGGGGTGAACATCGTCAAGCGCGCCAAGACCTACAGCTACTTGGACGCCGGCGTTGTGACCTACGGGACGCATGCACCGATGTCGTTCGACGGGAGCTCGCCCGCCCTGTGGAACCAGTTCATGGTGGTGATCGGCGCGGACTTCACGCCCCCGATCGGCTTCACGTTCGAGGATGGCGACCCGAGCGCCGACCTTTTCAACTCGATCATCTACGGCTGGAAGCCGTCGAAGTGGGTCTACAAGGGCTGCGCGGTGATCCTCTCCGCGCCGGTGTGGGGCTGGCCGCCGACGAGGATGTGGGACCCGTCCGGAATCAAGTGGGGCGGGGGCAGCGTGCGATTCGTTTCACCATGACGACAAGGAGCTGAGTCGATGCCTGGATCTACGACCATCACGGGGAACCCGACGGGCGTTGCGACGCCTTCTGCGCTGCCGGGCCCCGACACCGTCCCGGTCCTCGGCGTGCCGACAGACCTGACCGATCCGGTCGATGCCGCGACCGTGAACCAGGGCTTCCAGGCGCTGGCGAACGAGATCGCCTGGGAAAAGCAACCGACGGGCACAGCGCCCACGTCTCCGGCGGGGCTCGATGCCGCGTACGTCCAGCCGATCAAGGCGTGGCGCAGTCCGAGAGGCCAACGCCGAGACTTCGTCGACCACCGAGGCTTCGCAACATGGCCAAGGTCACGAGGTGGCAGGAACGCTGGGACGACGTCGGCCTGGTCACGAAGAACACGGGCGGCAGCGGCGTATGGGCGGGACGCTGGAAGTACGGCATTCACGTCGGGCCCGGCGCGCCCCAGATCTACCCCGCGTTCTTCGGGCTACCGGCTGGCCCGGGAACACCGCCGCCGTACGCCGGCGGTTCGCTCGTCCTCGACACGGGCAACGTCTCGACCAGCGGCCAGGCGATCGCGGTGGTCGAGGCGAACCCGCTGTGCGGCACATGGATCACCGAAGACACCGACATGGCGCTCTCTGTCGACGTGCTCAGCCTGAGCGGCCTATTCGGGTCGTCCTGCGAGGGGGCGTTCGGGCTGCTCGCCTCGGCCGGTGACCCGGTGTTGATCGGGACCAGCACCACCTTCGCGGCGACGGCGCCGATCGGAATCGCGATCGTCGCCCGCCTGACCGACACGCACTGGCAGCTCTACACCTGCCTGTCCGCTGGGTCACCGACGTACACGGATCTCGGGATCACCACCGGCTCCCGAGTCCGGCTCGAGTACCAGGGCGCGAACGCCTCCGACGACGGGTCGCCGCGCGTCATCGTCTACGTCGACGGGGCGCCCGTGAAGAACTTCGGCGTCGATTTGACGCCCCCGAACCCGGTCGACCGGATGCTCTACTACCCCTTCTTTTGGCAGCTCAGCACCGGCAACACGGGCCGCGGGCGTTACGGGGTGGTGGACTTCGCCGCCGCGCGCGGCGCCGGCGACCTCGCCTACTGAACCGCGAAGCAGACGCAGGACCAGCCGCCATCCGGGTGCGGCGCAGAAGCGCACGGAAGACCGTTGTCGGGGGCGGTCTCCGTGCACTTCGACATCTGGGCCGGGCAGTCGCTATCCCGGGCGCACGACCTGAGCTGGCATTCCTTCGCCTGGCCGTTGTTACTGGCGCACCTCGTGGTGAGGCACTCCGAGTCGGCCTGGCAGAGCGATCCGCCGGGCAGCAAGCAGCTGCCCTGGTAGCAGACCTCCGGCGCAGCGGGGAACGTCTGGTACGGGTTCGCGGGGCAGACGTGGCCGCATGCGCCGCAGTTGTTCGGATCGGACAAGGTGTCGCCACAGCCGACCGTGCCGGCCCCGCCTCCGGCGGCGCCAGCGTCGCCGGAGGCCCCAGCCGCGCTGCCACCCGCGGCGCCGCCACCGGTTCCGCTGGGGGTCACGCCGAGGCGGCCGGCGGCGCCGCCGGTTGCTGGGGTCGGTGATCCGGCGGCGCCGCCGGCGCCGGCCGGGGTGTTGCTGACGCTTCCGCAGGAGCTCGCCAGGCCGACGATCAGCAGGACGCCGACCGCCACGATGAACCAGATGATGGCCTTGCGCGGGCCGCGCGCCGTCGGTCTCTTTCGCCCACACGCGAAGCACGCCGGCGTCGAGACATCTACGAGTTGCCGGCAACCAAGACAGGGTTTCAGATCAAGTCCCATGGGTCCGCTCCTGACCTCTGCTCCCCGGTCAACGCTGGCCCCGGGCGTCGGGGAGCGCCCTCCGCCCACCAGCCGATGATCAGTCGGCCGGCCGGGCCAGCTCGAGCAGTCTCCGGTCGAGGTGGGGGTGGGCGCAAGCTGGGCGCGCGTTCAGGAAGCCGCGCCGCCCCGAAGTTGGGGCGGCGCCCGGGGCGGCGGACCATCGGCCTGTGGCGGACGCCCCCTACACCCAGGTCATCCGGACCTTCGACGGCCGAAAGGTCGACGGGGCGGAAGTGGCTGATTCCTATGACCCGCGCTGCCCCCTCGGCTGCGACCTGGGGCTCTTGACGCGAGCCGTCCCGTTCCGAAAGGGCGGGGTCGCGGTGCCGCGGACGGACGTGTGCAGCTGCGCCATCAACCGGTGGCAGGCAGCCCACCCAAAGGAGACCGATGGGAAAGCAAGCGCGAATCCGGCGTGAGCGCCGGCGCACGCCCGAAGAGAACGCTTTCGAGAAGGCGATGCGTCGCATCGGCCGACGCAAGGACCTCGTCGACGTCGAGCTGCGCAAGGCGGACTTCGCTCAGTCGCTCGACGCCCAGGCGGAGCTGCTCGAAGGAACGCCGGGGCAGATCAGGAGCGACGCGGCCGTTGTGCAGCTGGCGCGGCAGATCCTCGAGAGCCGCGGCCTCAACTGCGACGGCGTCATGATCACGGCGGCGCTCCGAATGGGACGCCTTCAGATCTGGACGCGGATCGACCCCGATGCCCGCCAGGTCGCCGCGCGCGAGGCGCGGGCCGACATGCAGGCGCGCCTCGAGGCGGCCGCGGCAGGGCAGGCGATGGCGACGCTCTGATGTTCGGCCGCCGGGTCATCCTCGCGCTACTGCTGGTGCTGACGGCCGTCCGTGCCGCGCGCGCCGATGCACCGGTCTACACGAACCAGGATTTTCAGAACCAGTTCCGGATCCGAAACCTACTGACCCCGGTGACCGGCGGCGAGCCGGTGCGTCGCGGCGACATGCCGGGGAGCGGGCTTCCGTGCGTGGTCGTGTTCACGGGTGGCTCGCCGCTGTTCCGCTGCGGCGTCGCCCAGGCGGCCGGCGCGACGACGGGCGGATCTGACTTTCAGGGGCCCGGCGCCTACCTGAACGCGCTCACCGGCGGCGGGACGGCGGCCGGCCCCGGGTCAGCGGCGCTGACGCTCCACCTCGACGCCGGCATTTACGTGACCGGGCTGCTGCCGCTGGGGAACCTGACGCCGGGCACGCTGGGCCAGGTGCTGGTAACCGGCGCCGGCCCGGCGGCCAGCTGGGGTCAGGTCGGAAGCGCGGGCATCGCCAGCGGCGCCGTGGGCAACGCCCAGGCCGCCACGATGCCGGCCCTGACGGCCAAGGCCAACGCCACGAACGCCACCGCGGCGCCCCAGGACGTCCCGGCCACGGCTGACGGGCAGGTCTTCCAGCGGGCGGCCGGCGCGCTGACGTGGGCGCTCGTGCCCCCGGCCAGCATCGCCCAGGGCGGCGCCACGTCGGGCCAGATCCTGGGCTGGAACGGCAGCGCCTGGGCGCCGGCCAACCCGGCCAGTTCGGCGCCTGGGGGCACCGGGTTCGGGGTCGCCTCGGCCGGCGCCTGGGCGGCCACACGCACGCTGACATCGCCGCTGGGCACCATCTCAATCGGCAACGGCAACGGATCGGGCGGCAACCCGACGTTCGACCTCCCCGTCCTGGGCCCCGAGACGAACTACGGCGGAAGCGGGATCGCGGCCATCCAGCGCGACGTCTACGGGCGAATCACCGGCGCGACCGCGCAGACGTTCGTCACGCCCACCACGAACATCGGATTTGATGGCGACGTTCAGGGGGTCGGCCCCGCCGTCGGACCGATCACGCTGACCCTGTCCCAATACGGCGCCACCAGCGGCCAGGTCCTGACCTGGAACGGATCGGCGTGGCGGCCGTCCAATTCAGCCACCACGGGCGCCAACGCGAACGGCTACTACCTGGTCCGGCGGGCCACGAGCGCGCCCGTGAATGCCTTCAACCTGGGCAGCCTGACGACTGGCCCCTTGTGGTGCGCGGTCTCGGCCGGCGACTGCCTCCCGTCCATCGCCACCGGCGCGCAGCTGCTGAGCACGATCGCGCCGCCGACGGGCGTCCTGAAGTGGACCGGGTCGGCGCTGGCCGCCGCCACCATCCAGGCCAGCGGTGCCACCACCGGGGGAGCCGACATCCAGGGGCCTGGCGCCTACGTGACTGGCGGGACGGGCGACGTCGCGTTCACCGGCCCCGGCACGGTCCCGGCCACGATCCAGCCCAACGTCGTCAGCAACGCGAAGCTTCGCCAGAGCGCCGGCCTGTCGCTGGTGGGCAACCCTGGCGTCGGGACGGCCAACGTGCAGGACGTCACCTGCACCGGCACCGGCCAGATCTTCCAGACGACTGGTGCGGGTGTCGTCTGCCAGTCGCTGGCCTACTCGACGCTGACGGGAACGGTCCCCGCCACCGGCCTCGGCAGCTTCTCGAACGGGTCAGTCATTTTCTGGAACGGCGGGCTCGCCGAGGACCACTCGAACTTCTTTTACGATCCAGCAGCTCATAGGTTCGGTCTCGGCACGGTGTCGCCATCCGCGCCGCTGCACATCGTCGGGAACTCGACGGGGGGCGTCGGCGCGTACGTCCAGAACAACAACGCCGGAAACAGCGCCTACTCGGAGCTGCGGCTGATCAACAACGTCGGCACCATCGCCGACATCTTCCTCGGCAGCTCGACCTACGCCGGCAGCGATGGCGGTCCGAACCGGCTCACCATCGAGACCAGCAGCGGCACCGGCAACTACATCCACTTCGCGCCGAGCGGGGTGCTTGCGCTGACCCTGACCTCGGCTGCGGTGTTCCTGCCCCAGTACGCGGCTGGCGGCATGGCCAAGATCCTCCCGTCGACCGGCGGGCAGCTCGCGCTCGCGACGCACCCCCTCGACTACCTCGCGACCGGTGACTCGATCTCGAACCTCAGCACGGGCTGGCCGGCGGCGCCCGACGTGCTGGTCGCGGCGGCGACGGGCCCGGTCGGCGATTCGACGTTCACCGAGAGCACCGTGACCCACCTGGTGACCGCGCACCACCTGACGCTCACGGGCGACGATGGGTCGTCCGTCGCGCTCGCGCTGACCGAGTCCGCGACCCAGCAGCTCGCCAAGTTCAACGGTCGTCTCGACGTCGGAACGGCCGGGGCTTTTCAGGTGACCCTCATGACCGGCAACATCAGCCGCGTTGTCGTCGGCGCGGGCGGGCTGCTCCAGCTGACGGCCTACAGCGCCGGCATGCTGAAGACCGATGCCAGCGGCAACGTCGGGATCGCCTCGCCCGGGTTCGACTACCAGGCGCCGATTACCTACCCGACGGGCGTCCTCTACGGCGCCGCCGGCGCGCTTACCTCGGGAGCCGTGCCTGGGTCCGGGCGCGTCGCCTACAGCAACGGGACGATCCTGACCGGTGACGCCGGCTTCGTCTGGGACAGCGCGAACCAGCGGGCGACCCTGAACAACTCGGACGCGAGCGGCGTGTCCATCCTGTTGAACAAGGCCGGCACCCAGCAGATCGCCAAGTCGGGCGGCCGCGTGGACTTCGGGACGACGGGCCCAGACATGGCCACGCTGATGTCGAGCAACATCTCGCGGGTCATCGCGCTGTCGACCGGCGAGGTTCAGATCCCGAACCTGGCCGGCGGGTCCGACGCGCTCGTCTACGCCAACGCGGCCAGCGGCCAGCTTACGCGCGTCGCGCTGTCCGGTCTGACCTTATCCGGTGGCACGCTTTCGGCTGCCACGACGACCTACCCGGCGTCGCCCCAGATCGCGATCGGGACCGGCACCGGCCTGACCGGTGCGAGCACCTTCACCCTGACGACCGGCGCGGTGACGATCGGGTCGTCGAACGGCAGCGGCTACGCGCTCGTGCTGAACCAGGCCGCCGACCAGCAAATCAACAAGACCGGCGGCAATCTCTACGCCGGGACGTCGAGCGCCAACGCATTCAACTCGTACACGGGCGGGACGACTCGTCAGTCGATCACCGCGAGCGGCGTCATCGAGGGCGTTAACCTGGTCGGCGCGACGTGGACGAACAGCGGCACGCCGCTCGCGCCGACGTCGCCCACGACGGTCGAGTGGTCCATGACCCCGCAGTCGACTGCGAGCGCGGCCAGCTTGCAGGGCCTCTATCGTTTCGACGGCGTGACCGAGACGCTGACCGGGACGACGCACGTCACCTCGCACCAGGGCGGCCTCTACCTGGGCGCCAACACGCTCACGTCGAGCTCCGCGGTCACCGTCGACGAGCTCGCGACCCTGACCGTCGCCGGGCCGTGGACCTGCACGGGATCGGCGTCATGCACGACGCGGCCCGCGATCTGGGTTCAGGGCGGTCCCGTGGAAATCGACGGGTCCGACGCGAGCACTGTTGCGCTGGCGCTGAACCAGAGCGCCACGCAGGAGATCTCCAAGCTGAACGGACGCTTTGACATCGGGACCGGCGTCGGCAATTCCAGTCTGTTTACGTTGATGTCCGGCGGCAACAGTCACCTTTTGCTCGATTCGAGCGGGACACTCTCGACCAACAACGCGAATGGACTTCAGGAAATCCCAACCTCTTCTACGGGCGTGACCACGCAGTTCTGGAAAGATGCTTCACCGACCAAGGCTGTCGCGGTCGGCAACAGCGTCCCCGGGACCGCGATAACGAGCGACCTGGTGTTGTCGGTGTTCAACGGGACGTCGTGGGCCGAGGGGATGCGGCTCACGAACGCCGGCGACACGGTCGTCAAGAACAACCTGGAGGTGGACAGCGTCGCCGGCACAAGCATGGTCAAAACGAGCACTGGCCATGTGTTGCAGGCGGCCGTCGCTGGCGTCGATTACCAGGCCCCCATTACGTCTCCCGCGTCTCAGACCATGACATGGTCCCAGGCCCTGTCAGCCAGCGGTGTCGGGTTGACCGCGAACATGGCGGTCATCTTCTTCCCAAACGGGTCCCTCGGAAGTCAGACGTCCAATACAGACGTGTACACAACAGTCAGCGGTTCGGTGGGCCTGACACTCAATGCTCACCGAGGCGTTGATGCCACATTCCCAATTGGGTACACCACGACGCGGACGTTTACCGGCGGCGTGTTCACCTGCTCCAACTACTACAGCGGAGCGACGAGCGGCAGCGGAACTGACACCGAGGTCTTCGGCCTCTACTACTCCACCGACCTGTCGGCCTACAACTTGGCCGCGTCGCTCACGACGAGCAACTGGGGGACGACGCTGGGTCCGCTCGGACGGGCAACGTTCTCGGGAAGCATCCCATCCGGGGCGATGCTGTTCGTCGCCGTTTATCGGACGGACTCGGCGACGGGCAAGAGCGTGACCGAGATGAACATCGATTGTCAGGCGGTCCTTTACTGACCTGGGGGCATGCATGCACACGAGACGACACTTTATCGGTTGCGCCGCCGCAGCGGTTGCGGCGCTGGGGTCACGCCCGGCGCGGGCCTCCACCAGCTTGATGATCTCGGTTCTGACCTGCCCGCGACCGCACGGGGCGGGCTACCTGTCGGGCACGCTGGCGTCCGTCGACGCCGAGGTGACGCCGGACGTTCCGCGCCTGCTGGTGTGCGACGGCCCAGAAGTAGTGGCCGACGGCTGGACGAGCGCAGTCCTGCCGCCGCGCAACCGCGCGCGGGGGGCATTCAACGAGAACATCACCCCAGGGTGGGTGGCGCTCCGGACTGCTTGGGCGATGGGCGCAGACCTGCTGTTTCTTGAAGACGATGTAAGGGCTGTTCACCGCGGCGCGTTCGCGGAGATGCTGCGGCATGAGGTCCCAGAGGGAGCGGCGTGGACGTCGTTTTTCAGCTTCGGGCGTGCCGTAGGCGTTCACCCGGCGGTGACCTTCCGCCAGTCCCAGGCCGTGAAGATCCCCCATCGCTCGCTCTGCGCGCTGGCGGACGCCGAGACGCGCTATCGCTTCCTGGTCGGCGGCGCCGTGTGGGTGGACCGCGCAATCGGAGTCGTGGGCGGCTTCCACGGCTGGACCTTCGAGCAGACGCACCACCTCGTCGAGCACATCGGCCTCTACTCGGCCGCCAACCCAACCGGAAAGGATAGCTGATCATGCGTAGAATCATCCTCATTCTCGCGACCGTCGCGGTCGGCGTCGGCGTCGAGCGGGGCGCCTACGCCCAGGGCGCCGTCGGGTGCGTCGACAATCACGACATGTGCGACGCGACTACGGGTCGGGACTGCTCCGGCTGGCTGTACGTCGACAAGACCGGCGGCGGTGTCTGGTTCGCGACGCAGGTCGAGTGCCAGGCGTATCAGGCGAAGGTTGCGCCGAAGAAGGCTGGCGCGAAAAGGGCCAAGGCTCCCGCGAAGAAGCTGGAGGCGGCGCCGCGCACGCCGGGCGCGGACAGGCCGGCCGGGCCGCCGGAGACGAGCCTCCGTCTGTCCCGGGCCAGTACGCAGTACGTCTGCAAGGACGACGAGTGTCGACCGATGGGAGAATGGGAATCCGTCTCAGCACATCCCACGAAGCCGCCCGGCGTCGTCGTCAGACGGTCGGGCGTCCTGGACGTCTACTCCAAGTCGACCTTCATCGTCGAGTCGGACGTCCTGCCGCAATGGCTGGCCGTTCCCGTCGTCCTCGAGCTGGCGTCGCGATGAACACCTCCAACAAAGAAAGGGCCAGTACCATGCGTCGTCGAATCGTTCTCGCCTTCACCGTGGCCGCGGCGCTCGCCGGCTGCGGAGACAACATCCACAACGCGCCGCCGCCGAACACGCCGGGGAAGCTGGGATCGGGGGCGATCAACGCATCGAGCAGTGAAACGGTCGCGGTGTCGACCAGCTCCGCGCTCAGCTCGCCCAGATACACGGGGGCAATCGATCTGCTCGGGTACGAGATCAGAACGGACGGGTCCAGCACGGCCGCCTGCACGACGATCACGATGTACGGGAGCAACTCCTATCAGTCGACGGTCGACTCGTTCTCGGACCTGACGAAGTGGTTCTCGATCACGCTGACGACGTCGCCGCCGGCCCTTGCGTCTGGGGTCAACCTCATCCCCGTCCAGTACCCAATGTGGCCGTGGGGATACGTCCGCTTCGGCCTGTCCGGTTGCACTGGATCCGGCAACGTGACGATCAGCGACATGCGAAAGGGGGGCTGAAGAATGCGCACCATCATCGCGAGAAAGCTACGGACGGCCGTCGCATCGGCGGTCCTGGTCGTCGTCGCCGGGCTGGCCATTCCGGCCAGCGCTCACAGCCATGCCTACAAGCACGCCAAGAGGCGGTCCGACGTGTCCGCGGAGTACTCGGGTACCGGCGCCTCTGTCGTCGTCCTCGCGGCAACCTACGGCGGCAACCCTGCCATCGGCGGCGGCGGAAGCTCCACCGTGACGTCGTCAGGGTCGGGCGGCTGGCGCGACTACGTAGCCCAGAAGTGCCGATCGAGCGCCGGGATCGCCGACCCCCGGACTGAAAAGGTCGAACCCTGGGGATTCGAGAACGGCAGCAACTCGGGCGTGACGCCCGGCGCCTCGGGAACGGGCACGGCGTTCGGTGGCGACGCCTTCGACGCGACGGCGGTTTACAAGCTGACCGGGCCGTCCGTGGGAAGCACCGGGTACGCGCTGGTCAACAACGTCAACTCGAAGAAGACGATCGGGGCACTCGGAAGCCAGCGCTGGTGTTTCGGTGGACAGTTCAGGCTCATCACCACCGACGCGAACGCGACCTTCATCATCGGTCCTTACCAAGGCACCGACGGGTTCGCCGCGGTCGGGTTTTTCGGGACGCAATTCGGCGCGCTCACGGGCCACGTCGCCGGGGGGCTGCCGAACACGACGACGCCGACGACGACCGCGACGCTGCCGTACAACGCCGGCTCGCTCTACTCGGTGATGATCTGGTCGGACGGGACGACGCTGAAATTTGAGGGCTACGACGGAACGACCGACACCGGCGACGTGACGATTGGCCCGGCCGCGACGGCGTTCCCACACACCTCGGCCGGCGGCAACTGGTACGCCATCGTCCAAGGGGTTACGGCCGTGGCGGCCACGCAGCCGAGCGCGTACGTCTACAACGTCATGATCGACGCGGCGGTGACACCGTGAGGCGGGTGCTCGTCGGGGTTGCGATCACCGTCGTGGCCGCTGTCGCGATGGCCGCGCCCGCCAGCGCCCAGGTCGTCCAGAAGCAATATCAGTGGCACGCCGTCGCGACGAAGGTCCCGACCCTGGGAGCGACGACCATCGCGACGGTGGGCGATTCGATTACCGCGGGGGTCAATTCGACTGCGGCGCTGTTCGAGGCTGGATGGCGGTACGTCTTCGTCCAGGACGCCGTCGCCGCGGGGAAGAAGCCCCGCATGGTCGGCAATCAGCTCGATGGCGACGCCGGGTTCAATCAGCAAGCCTGCTTTGGGTTCCCGGGCGCGCAGATCGATGGGCTGATCTCGTCGGCCAGCCCGCTGTTCTGGCAGTACGGCCACCCCGACATCGTCATCTTCGCCAACAACGGCACGAACAACATCACCAACGGCGACTCGGCGGCGACGACGGCGAGCAAGCTGACCACGATGTTGACTGCAGCGCGAGGCGCGGCGCCCGGCGCGCTGTTCGTCGTCACGGACATGGTGCCGCGCAACGACGCGCTTGAGTCTGTGTCGGTCACCTACAACGGGTTGATCCCGTCCATCTGCTCGTCGCTGCCGCCGTGCCTGTTCGTCGGCATGCACTCGATCGTCACGGGCGCCCAGGTCCAGGTCGGCGGCGTCCACCCGACTGATTCCGGCTACACCACGATGGGCCACACACTTTGGAGCGCGGTCGCCGCGTACGCGAACACATGGAACTGATCCCGAAGACCTTCGTCATTGTCGCCATGCTGGCCGGCTGCGCCGGCCGTCTGCCACCGCCCGCTGCCCCGACGGCCGGCTGGGTCGACCTCGCCCGGGTGGCCTCGGAGTCTGCACTGGGCAAGCGCCTGGCTGACGAGCACGCGACGGTGTTCAAGTCTCGCCAGGACGAGCTGGATAAGATGTCCCAGCAACTTGCCGCCGCCGAGAAGGCGAAGGACAAGCAGCTCGAGACGATGCGGGCCGTGGCCGCCCAGAAGCAGGCCACGTTCCAGGCCGAGGTAACCCGGCACGAGGCGCAGGTCGTTCAGAAGCTCCGGGACGCCGTCCGCCCCGTCGTCGCGCGGATCGCCGCCGAGCGCCACCTCTCGACCGCCGACGTCCAGCCGGACGGCCGCCTGTGGTCGGCCGAGGACCTGACCGACGAGGTGATCCGACGTCTGGACGCCGAGACCTACCGCCCGCCAGTAGCACCGGCGGCCGGCAAGCCGTGAAGATCGGCGCGGTCGACTGGCGGCCGGGGGACGGCTACAGCGAGGTGGAGCTGGCCGACGGCCGGGTCATCCCCGCCAGGCCACACGCCACGGCCAGCTACGCCGCGGACGCCGCGCGCCTGGGGTACCCGGACGGCGCGGCCATGAACCGCGAGCACGACGCCCTACACGCCGCGCTCGCGGCCGTCTTCGGGACGATCTCGCCGGTGTTGCGGGCGGTGGCTGACCTGCTCGGCGCCGCCCCGGCTGACCAGCGGGACCGGCGCCGGCCGGCGAGCTCCGAGTACCACTGGCAGGAAGAGGAGCTCGTCTTGATGGTGGCCGCCCGCCTGAACGACCCCGCCCGGGACGTGGAACCCGGCGGGGGGCTGATCGCCCACATCCGCCACATGTTGCGCCCCGCGAAAGTAGGGGCGCTGACCCATCCCGTCGAGAATGGGGGGCAGCGTGACCGGTGAAGCGACCGAAGGACCTCAAGCAGCTGGAGCAGGCGGACCTGCGCCGGCGGGCGCGCGAGGAGAGCCGCGAGCGGCGGGAGCTGCAGCGGGTCGAGCGCCGGGAGCGACGGCGGGAGCGCTGGCCGCGCTGGGTGGCGTTCTGGGAAGAGGCGGCGCGGCACCTCAAGACCGCGGCGGTGGTGGTGGGGAGCACCGTGGCCGTGATCAGCGGCGGAATAGCGCTCTACAAGTACGCGGCCAGCGCCGCGCACGCCATGCGACGGGCATGGACGTTCTACGCCGACCGGGGGGTGCCGCCGCCCGACCAGCCGCCCCCGACCGGCTTGGCCACCACCGCCCTCGATTTCGTCACGAAACACCCGCCGAATGGCGGCTCAACCAAGTGAGATGGGATGTCGAATGAGCCAAAGACGCCTGGCCCTACGGGTTTTGACGAAGACGAGGAACGCACCCCGATCATCGTCCCCGCCGGGATCGAGGACATCCTCAAGCGCATCGCTCGCGTCCGGCTTCGGCTCCGAGATTCTCGAGGCGCCCACGAACGCACTGAGCACCTCCTCGACGACGTGGAACGCCTGGTGCAGCGAGGTGGAAGCGACGCTCAGGTCCGCGCCATCTACGTGAAGCTGGCGGCCCACTGCCACGGGCTGTCTGACCACATGCGCGACGAGATCTCCGTCATTTTCGAAAACCTCGGCCGCGCGTTCGAACGCCTCTCGCAAGGCTGAAAGGAACGACCACATGCGCATCCTGAAGATCATCCTGTCCGTGGCCGCGCTGGTCGTCAGCGCGGCCGCGGCCGTGTTGGCGTCCGGAGAACCGGTCCAGATCTCGCCCCAGACGCTGTTCCTGGTGCAGAGCATCGCGGGCGGCGCGGGCATCCTGGGGATCTCGCCGATCGACCTGCCCGAGCTCTACAAGCGCCTGTGCACGTTTGTCGGCGGCGTCATGTCCGCCGGCGTCCTGGTGCACGCCGGCAACGTCCATCCCGGCGCGAACCCGCACCCCTGGCTCTGGACTTCCGTCGGCGTGATGGCGGCCGTCATCGGCGTGATGGGCAAGAGCCTGATCCCCCATGCGCCGCCCGTGCCCCAGCCGCCCCCCACGGGGACGCCGTGAAGCTGGCCGGCCTGCTCCTGGCGGGCGCCGCCGGCGTCGCGGTCGCCGTCCGCCGCGCCTACCAGCGCGGGAGGCTCACCGGCGTGGCGGACGGGATGGAGCTCGGGCGCAGGCGCGGCTTCGCTGATGGCCTGAACCGCGGCATCGTCATCGCGTCGGCGGCGTTCGCTGGCGTCTCATTGCAACGTCCGATCCTCGAGGATCTGACCGTCGGCGGCCGCCTCGAGGAGCGAATGCGCGGGGCGGCCGCCCGCAAGCCCAGCTGATGGACGCTCCGGTCCATTGCCGCGGCTGGCGGTGCGGCTACTGCTGGCGCCGCGTGGCCGTCGGGCTGCTGGCGGTGGTGGTGGTTATCGCCGCGTATGCGGCAGCGTACCTGGTCGGCACGCGCTGCTTTCGCGGGCGGCCCTGATGCGGGTGCTCGGTCTCGACCCCGGATCGGTCCGGTTCGGCTACGGCCTGGTGCTGGTCGACGGACCGCACCTGACGTTCGTCGACGCCGGCGTGCTGACGGCGCCGGCGAGCAGGCCGGTCTACCAGCGCCTCGCCGAGATCGGAGCGGACCTCGAGGCCGTCCTGATGGAGCTGCGGCCAGACGTCGTCGCGCTCGAGCACGGGTTCGTGAACAAGGTGCGCGGTAAGCATCAGCAGGGGGCGCTCGTCAGCGCGGCCGCGCGCGGCATGGGCGGCTACCTGGCGGCGCGCGTCGGCCTGCGGGTCGTCGAGTACGCGCCGGCCACCGTGAAGGCGACGGCCGCCGGCAGCGGGCGCGCCGACAAGCCGCGCGTCGGTCGGATGGTCAAGCAGCTGCTCGGCCTGAACAAGACGCCGGCGCCTGACGCGGCCGATGCCCTGGCGGTTGCGTTGACGCACGCGCTCCTCCACCCGCTGGACGGCCGGGGCGAGCGGGCGGCCGCCTGATGCCCCCCGGCGGGCCGCCGCCGGACGACGAGGCGGATCCGACAGCCGAATGGGGGGAGAAGCGCGATACGGCGGTCGAGCACCCCGTAGAGCTCGACCCGACCGTCCTTGTCGAGTTGGACGCGGACGAACTGACGCCCACGCGCGCCGCCGACAAGCTGCCTGGGTACCGGCTCGGCTGGCGCGACGCGGAGCGGGAGTTTTTCGCGAAGTGGGACTACCTGCTCGCCGGCCAGGAGCACCGCGGCGCGGCCAAGGTGCTGCACGCCGTCCGCGAGCACCTGCTGGCCGATGGGGCTCGGCCGTCCTGGGCGGACGCGATCGTAAAGAAGCTGGCGGAGCGGGCGGGCGTCAAGCTTGGGTAGCGCCGCCCAGCTCCCGCCGCGCGATCCGCGCCCGCCGGACGCGCTCCTGCGCCGCCTCGAGCCGGCGCCCGAACTCGGCGGCCGCCTCCGGGCCGATATGACCCCCGCCCGCCGCGACGGTCTCCTCGATCTCGCGCCGGACCGCCGTCAGGTCGTCGGCGGCGCGGCGCTCGTCCTCGTGCAGCTCGCGGGCCTCGTCCGAGACCGTCATCAGGCGACCAGGGGAGGGCGCAGGATCGCAGTCGGCATGGGCGGCGCGCCCGGGTAGGTGATGCCGTCGATGGTGGTCGCGCTGTGCGGCCAGCCCTCGATCATCGAGTCGAGCCAGTCGATCCAGGTCTGATCGCCCCCATCCGGGTAGTGGCCGGCCTGCAGGACAGCCAGCGCCACGGGCAATTCGACGTGCGGCCGCTCGAACGACAGGCTGCGCAGGCCGACCTGCGCCGCGATCTGGGTGTAGCGCGCCCAGGCGCCCGACGTCGGCTCGTCCCAGGTCCATCTCCCGTTGACGAAGAAGACGTAATCGGCGGCCAAGCCGAACTGGTGGAACGACTGCCACGGCTTCGCGTTGGTGACGTGTTTCCCGAAGGTCCCGCAGCCCGGCGCGCGGCCTTGGGCGAACAGCTCTTGCTGACGCTGCGGGGAGCGGCCGGCCTCGAACAGCAGCAGCGGCAGCCCGGCCGCGGCCAGCGCCGTCTCGAGGCCCGCCAGCTTGGCGCGGAAGACGGGGTGAAGATGGGATCGGTCCGTGTCGCGCGGCATGCCTCCATGGTCGCGCTGCGCACCGGCCGACCCCAACTTCGCGGGATTCGGACCCCCGACTTACCGCCTGGCGTTCAGTCGTTCAGCGTCCCGCCGCGCAATCTCCGCCCGGCACCGCTCGCACGTCACGAACGCCCGCTGGCGCGTCCAGGGGCTGCCCGGGTTCGCGCCGCAGAGCGCCCGGTAGTCGGACCCGCGGCGGGCGTGGATCGTCGGCTCGTTCGCGCGGGGCTGCTGGGTGACGTGGGCGGCGTCGCTCACGTCTCGCCCAGGCGATGCCGCAACTCGGCCATGATCGCCTTGGCCATCGCGGCCGACCAGTTGCGGCTGATGAACGCTTCTGCCGAACGCAGGTCGCCCTTTTCGAGGCCCGCCAGGTTCAGCGGGCTCGGGTCGGCGGGCGTCACCTGGCGTTTGGCCGCGACGAGAAGGTCGTCGACGATTGATGCTGCGGTCACCTCGATGTCCGTGCTCATCAGCCCTGTTCTCGTCCGGCGCCGGCCGGCGGTTGCGTCTTGGCCACCAGGCGCGCAATCGCCTCCTCCGGATTCGGCGCGTGCACGTTGATGCCATTCTTGAACCCGTCGAACGCGTTCCATGGCGGGTCGAGATCTTCCGTCAGCGCCAGCACCGCGGCAGGCATGCCCTGTTCCTCGGCCCACGCCCGGTTCGTCAGCGCGTTCCTGCGTTCCATCCGCCATCAGGCCACGGCCACACCATCACGCAGACGGCGAAGTCGGGCGCGCCGGCGAGTTCTTCGAGCGACTGCAGGGCCCCAGGCGCCATCAGTCTCCCGCCATCCCCAACTCGTGAACCGGGCAGTCCGTCGAGAAGCTCACCTGGTTCGGGTCGTCCGGCTGCTCGGACGGGCAGGTGCAGCCCTTCGCGCGGGCGGCGTCGCTTCCAGGTAGGACCATGTTCGGCGCGCTGAACACGATCTTGCGCGACCCGTTGTGCAGCTTGCAGGTGATCACGCGGCCGGCCATCAGCCGCCCGCCTTCCTGGCCTCGTCGGCAGCCCGCGCCGCGTCGATGCAGCTGAGCACGCTGCGCGCCCGGGCGATCGTCTCGCGGTCAGGGCCTTCGACGAAGCGGCGCAGGAGCACTTCCATCTCGCCGGCGGCGCCGAGTACTTCGCGCCCGTAGTAGGAGCTGAATTCCAACGAGTCGGGAACCTTCAGGGCGGCAATCTCCCGGCCCTGCACGTCGACCAGCGCCGTTGCCGTGTGGGCCGTCGTGCCCGCGAACGGCCCCGTCCTGACGACGAAGTCCTCGATTCCTTCCCACCGCCACGGCGGGGGATGGTCGGGCGCGCTCACTGGCTGGCCTTGGCCGCGTCTTCCAGTGCCGCCTCTATCGAGTCGATCAACCGGTCGCGCGCCGCGGCGGCGGCTTTCACGGCGTTGTTCTTGTCCTGCAGGGCGTAGACCTTGTCGATCTGCTCCGTGGCCCGCAGGTGGTCGCCCAGCGCGTTGACGATGCGCTCGGCCAGCTCGCGCCGGGTCGCCATCACGCCGCCCGCCCGCGCCGTGGCGGCTCGTACTCGACGCGCACGTCGTTCGCCGCCCGGACCTGGTCCTCGTAGGCGCCGCGCGCGGGTCCGCACCCGCGGAACTCCAGCTCGGCGGCCGGCTCGCGGACGACGATCTCGCGCTCGTCGAAGTCTTCGATCACCACGATTCGCTCACGGCAGTTCGGCATGGCGTTCACCTCGGCTTCTTCCTGGGCACCGTATCGGCAGGGGCAAGGCCAGAATCGCGTTCGACCTGGGCCCTGACAGCTCGGACGACATAAAGGTTGAACGATCGCTCGTCGACCGCCGCCGCCTTCGTGGCGTCCTCGTGCAGGTCCTTCGGGAACCGGATGGTTACGGCGATCTCATCGTCTCTTTTGGGGGCCATAAGGCTGACTTCACTGTGATACCGCGCCGGTTACGCCGTCAAGCCGATTCGTAGCCGCCGCGTCGCGTCCAAATCGACCAATGGTGGTTAGAAATTGGTTGCGGCGTATAACCACGGTGGTACTTTGTAACCATGACGAACGCGACAACGACCGAGACGAAGCCGGAAGGGACGATCCGCCTCCGGGGCCGGCGACTTCGCGGTCTCCTCGATGGAGGCCAAGGAAGGCCGCCGCTACATCCTGACCGGCAAGCGCGGCGCGGTGTACGGCACCATGCGCAACCGGAACCAGCCGCACATGATGTTCGTCATCACGCTGCGCGGCTTCGGGATCGCCGCCGGATTCGAGGGCGCCTGGCTGACCGACAAGGACGGCTCGCTGCAGGTGGTGCGCTCGTGAGCTACCAGCACGGTTGGACGGTGTCCGCTGCGGCGGCCGAGGAGATGCACCGCGACGCGCACCCCTGCTGCCTCGAGTGCGAGCAGCCCGGCTGCCTGCGCGAGGACTGCCCGAGCAGCTTCTGCGAGACCGAGGCGCTGGTCACGCACGACGGCGAGCTGATGCACGCCCGCTGCGTCGCGGCCTGGGACCGCCACATCGAGAACCGCTGCGACGGCACGACCTGCCACTGCCCGGCCGCCCCCGCGGCGGTCGACGCGGACCCGACCTGCAAGACGGTCGTCGAGCCGTACCAGACCACCGCGGCGGTGTCGGCCGGCTGGCTGGCGCGCCTGGCCGCCGTCGCCGCGCTGGTGCTGGCCGCCGTCACCGGCCAGGGCTGCGCGGCCCACGTCGCGGCGCCCGAGGTCGAGCAGGTCGGCCAGCTCGCGGCCGGCCCGAGCGTCTACACGGCGCCCCTCAAGCACGACGCGCCCCCGTCCCTCGGGTTCGTGGCCGGCTCGGACGACGACAGCGTTGGCGAGGTGGCCACCACGGTTGTCCGGGCTGGTGTCGCGGTGGACGCGGGGGAGCCGGACACGGCACCGGCCGTCGAGGAGAAGGTGGCCCATGGCTTCTAGCGCCCACCCGGCACGCGAGGAAATGACCCTGCTGTGGGGCAGGCACGACCGGGAGATTCGCGCGGCCGTCGTCGACGGGCGTCTTCTGATCCTCGTCTACGACCGATACGACGAGGCCGGACTGAGCGAGTGGCATCCCGACCCCGAGTGCGGGGTGTTTCTGCCGCCGGAAGGGTTGTCGGCGCTGCGAGCGCTGCTGGCGGTGTCGCCGTGACGCTCGCGGACGCCCGCGCCATGGTCGCCCAACTCTTCTGGTACGCGCCCCAGGCCAAGCAGACCGAGATCGCCCGGTACATGGTCCAGGCCGGCGTCTGCGCGCTGCACGCCGCCTGGGAGCTCTACGGCCGGGTCAAGGGATTGCCCTGCGTCTGCACCCCCTGCCTGTCGGAGCCGCCGATCGGCTCGGAGGTCATCGTTCGGATTCTACTGCAGGGCCGCGCGCCCGAGGCCGAGGTCGTTCGTGGCAGCTAAGCCCGCTCCGTATCGAACGGCACGGCAGGCGATCGGGCCCGGCGACCCGGCGTGGAAGGTCCGCACGGGGGACCGCTGCTGCCGGATCTGCGGCTGCCCGCAGAGCAACGACCACCCCTTCGTGCACTTCCCCAGGTGCGGGACGATCAAGTCTCGGCCGTCCGTAAATCCGCGCATCGCCGCCGAGATGTTTCGCGCGATGTGGCCAGAGGAGGCGACGCCGAGCACGAAGTAGGTGGCCCCGCCCGGCGCGCTAACGCCGGGACGGAGCCTGGAACACGAGCGAGTCGCCCCGCCCGAGCCCCGAAGACCTCGGATCTTGGGGTGGCTCGCTTCCAAACGCAACTGGAGGAGCACATGCCCACGCCCGCGATCCGTCCGTCCAAGCCACACCCGATCCTCGTCCTGCGCGCCGCCGTCGAATGGGCGCGCGCCCGCCAGGTCCCCGTCCGCCTCGGGGTCGCGTGGGGCGTCCACTGCGTGTCCAGCCACGACGGCTCCCGCTGGGAGATGGAGCCGGCGGCCCGGGCGGTCGACCCGATCGGCGCCGCGATCCTCGAACGGCAGCCGATGGCCACCGAGCGCTACGCCGCCGCGGCCGAGGCGCTGTCGGCGCCGGCCGCGTGGATCCATGGCCTGCAGGAGGCGCTCGACGACGAGCACGCGTCCGAGAGCTGGGGCGAGTCGATCCACCGCGCCCTCTACGCCGCCGGGCGTGAGGCTGGCGAGCTCTATCGGCGCGACTTCACCCGGCAGCCGCGGACGGTGCACTGATGGCCGCGCACCCGAAGCGTCCGTCGTACGCCGACATGCGGACGTCTGAGCTGATTCGCCTTGCGGCCTCGCACCTCGGGCCGACGCTGGCGGAGCGCCAGCTGGCCGCCGAGCTGCGCGTCCGCGCGGGCTGGATCGAGGTGGCGCGACACGACCCCGGTGTCTCGCAGGAACGGCGCTTGGGCGTAGCGGCGATCGAAGACGGGCCGACGTCATGAACCGCGTCCTGGTCGTCGGCGTCGAGGTCCATGGTGGGTGGTGGTTCGCGCTCTGGCGGCGCGATGACGTTCACCCGCCCGCGTTCGACGTCGCGCTGGCCCGCCCGCACGAACGCCGCGACCGCCCGGGCTGGTCGTTCGCACTCAAGCCCTCGATCGAGGCGGCGATCGAAGCGGCGTCCGACCACCTCTCGCGCCAGATCGGCATCCCCGCGGCGCGCATCGCGGAGCACCTCGCCTCGACGCTCGACGTCGCTTCGCCGTAGCGGGCGGCGACATCGCCCGCGGATCGTTGCGGGCACTACTCACAGATTACTACCAGGCAGAAGTGCGCGGAATGCCGCGCGAATAACGCCGACGTTGGCAGCCGCAGACGTGGCTGCCTTCATTGCGCAACGAGGACGGACACGACCAATGGCACTCGACGACGTTCTAGATGAGTTCTTCCCGCCCGAGAAACCGGCCAAGGCGCCGCGCCGGCCCGCGCGCGCCGTTCCGGTGCAGCCGGCGCAGCCCGTGGCGCCCACTGCGCTGGTCCCGCTCGCGAAGCGTCCCGAGGCGCTGGAGCTGTCCGCGAAGCTGGCAGAGGCGCTCGCTCCGGAGCCGGTGCCGCCGCCGCCCGCGCGCCAGGAGCTGCGGCTGCCGGTCGGGCTGCACCTCGACGTTTCGCATGAGGACTACGTCCGCGATCCCGCCGAGCGGCCGTCCCTCAGCTCGTCGATCGCGCAGATCATCACGGAGCGGTCCCCCCTGCACGCGCACTACCTGCACCCGCGCCTGGGCGGCGGCAGGTCGGATGACGAGTCGGCCGCCAAGGAGCGCGGCTCGATCCTGCACGCGCTGCTGCTGGGCACCGGCCAGGAGATCGAGCCGATCGAGGCGGAGAACTTCCGGACCAAGGCCGCCCAGCAAGCGAGGGACGCGGCGATCGCGGCGGGCAAGGTGCCGATTCTGGCCGGCGAATACGAGGAGCTGCTCGATCTCGGCGAGCTGCTGCGCCGGCGCCTGGCGGACAAAGGCGTCACGCTCGCCGGCGAGAGCGAGGTCACGGCGATCTGGGAGCGCGACGGCGTGCTCTGCAGGGGGCGGTTCGACAAGCTGCTGGCGACCGACTTCCTGATCCAAGACCTGAAATTCTGCGCGACGGCGTCGCCCGAGGAGATCACGCGCAAGATGATCGCCTTCGGGTACGACATCCAGGGCGCCGCGTACGTCGAGGGGTTCGAGACGCTCATCTCGGACGCCGCGGGCCGCGCGCGGATGCAGTTCGTGTTCGTCGAAGCCGACCCGCCGCACGCGGTGACCGTCATCGAGCCCGACGGCACCCTGCGCGAGCTCGGCCGGAAGAAGTGGAAGCGGGCCAAGGAGATCTGGCGCCGCTCAACGGAAACGAACCACTGGCCCGACTACTCGGCGGGCGTGCTGCGCGTGGGCGCACCCGCGTGGGCCGTGACCAAAGACAGCGAAACAGAAGCCAACCGAATGGAGAACGACAATGGGAAGCACCCCTTCTAGGCAGCCGCGCAAGTTCGACTATAACCCGGCGACGCGAACCGCCGTGCCGCTGCTCATCGGCATCAACAGCCCGTCCGGTGGCGGCAAGACCTACTCGGCGCTCCGGCTCGCGACCGGCATCCAGCGCGTCGTCGGAGGCGACATCGCGGGGGTCGACACCGAAGCGAACCGGATGAAGCACTACGCGCCGAATCCGGGCCAGAAGGCGGACCCAGCGCGCGGGACGTTCGACTTCCGTCATATCCCGTTCGGGCCGCCGTTCTCGCCGCTCGACTATCTCGACGTGCTCGAGCACGTGGTGGCCAAGGGCGCGCGGACGATCGTGCTCGACAGCGGCAGCCACATGCACGACGGCCCCGGCGGCATCTTGGAGATGCACGAGGCAGAGCTGCAGCGGATGGGTGGCGACCTCAAGAACAACTTCGCCGCGTGGGCGAAGCCGAAGGCGCAACTGCGACAGTTTATCAACGCGGTGACCACGGGCCTCGGCCGGCCTGACCTCGCCCTGAACCTGATCGTGTGCTTCCGCGCGAAGGACAAGCTGAAGATCGAGCGCGGCGCAAAGGAGGCGGAAAAGCTCGGCTTGCAGCCGATCGCCGACCCCGAACTGCGGTTCGAGATGACGACGAACATCCTGCTCTACAACGGGGCGGAGGGCGTTCCGACATGGACCTCGAACCTTCGGGGTGAAATGGACGTGATCAAGCTGCCGCGCCAGTTCAAGGACATGTTCGGCGCCCGAGCGCAGCTCGACGAGGAGATGGGCGAGAAGATGGCCCGGTGGGCGGTCGGCGGCGACGCACCGACTATCGCCGTCAACGAGAAGATCGCGCAGATCACGAAGGCCTGGCTGGACTGGACGACGAAGCGCGGCGTGCCGGTCGAGCAGGTTCTGGCGAAGCTCGGCAAGGCCAGCGTCGACCACATCGACACGCGCGACCACGAGACGCTTTCGCAGCTAGTGAATCGCGTGAAGGCAAAGGAGCTTTCGGTCGCTGCCGCGTTTGCCGTGAGCACGCCGCCCACCGACGACGACGAGCCGCCGGCCGACGACCGCGGCGACGAGCCGACGCCGGAGGAGATCGCGGCGGCCGAGGCCGCCAAAGCCAAGACCAACGGGAGCGCGGCCGCGCCGCGCGGGGAGGGCTGACCGATGCCGAAGATCACGAGACTCGAAATCAAGTCGTTCCGGGGTATCCGGGAGCTGGCGATCGACGTGCCGCGTGAGGGGGCCGTCATCAGCGGCGGCAACGCGCGGGGCAAGTCGTCCGTCCTCAAGGCCATCTCGGCCGCGCTGGCGGGCCAGGGCATCGGGCCCGACGCGATCCGGCTGGGCGCCGACCAGGCCGAGATCCTGGTCGACCTCGACGCGATCAAGGTGCGCCGCTCGATCACCGCCAAGGGGGGCAGCCTGACGGTCAAGAACCAGGAGGGCGACAACTGGTCGAAGCCGCAGACCCGCCTGAACGAGCTGTTCGGGACGGCCGCGCTCGACGCCCTGTCGTTCTTCCTGGCCGACCCCAAGGAGCGGCGCCGGATGGTGCTGGAGGCGCTGCCGGTGGTGGTGACCGCCGAGGACGTCGCCCGCTGGTGCCCGGGAGCGACGAAGCTGCTGCAACGCGTGTCCCTGGAGGGGCACGGCTTGGAGGTGCTGGAGCGGCTGCACCAGCTGTTCTACGACGTGCGGAAGGACGTCAACAAGGCGGCGAAGGACGCGCGCGCCGAGGCCAACGCGGCCGGGAACTACCCGCCCGGGCCCGAGGGCGCGCCCAGCATCGAGGACGCGGCCAAGGCCAACACCGAGGCCGGCCGGCGCCTGATGGAACTCAGGGCGCGGGAGATGGCCGCGGCCGAGGCGAAGAAGGGGGCCGAGCGGACGCGGGCCCTGATCGAGCAGGTCGAGCAGCGCGCGAAGGCCCTCCATCGGCAGGCTGGATATGGGCCGTCCGACGATGCGCTGGCGGTCGCCCGAGGGGTCTACCAGGACGCCACCGAAGAGGTCCGGCGTCTTGAGATCGCCCTCGCGGGCGCCCGCGCGGTGGAGAGCAAGGCGCAGGCGACGCTGACTACCCTGGAAGCCGGCAAGGCGTCTGCCGAGCACGCGCGCCAGTGCGCCGAGCAGGAGGACGCCCGCGCCGCCGAGTTGCGCGCCAGCCTCGCCGACGTCGACGCGATGGGCGTCCCGCCTGAGGAGTTCGCCGCCGCTCACCAGGCGCTGGACGCCAGTGTCGCCGCCCTGGAGGACGCCAAGGCCGCCCAGGCCGCTACGGAAGCCGCCGCCGAGCACGCGCGCCTCGAATCCGTGGCCACCAAGCGCGAGGCGGACGCCGCCGAGATCGACGCGATCGTGCGCCGGCTCGCCACCGAGGCGCCCCAGGATCTCGCCAAGCGGTCGGCGCTGATCCCGGGGCTCGCCGTCACGGGCGACATCATCACGCTCGACGGCGTCTCGCTCGACTCGTTGTCGGGGGCCGAGCAGATGCGGTTCAGCGTCGACCTCTGCAAGAGGCTGAACGCCGGGGCGGGCATCCTGATCGTTGACGGTCTCGAACGGCTCGACGCTGACGCGCTCGAGCAGTTCGTCGAGGTCGCCACGGCGGACGGGTTCCAGCTGATCGGCACCCGGGTGTCGCGCGGCGAGCTGGTGGTCGAGGCGCTGGCGCCGGCCGGGAAGGCGGCGGCCTGATGTTCAAGATCGCCGACAACTTCACGCTACCCGCCGGCGCCGTCGCCGACACCATCGCCGCGGTCGGGACGCGGGGCAGCGGCAAGACCTACCTGGCCGGCAAGATCGTCGAGACGTTCGTCGACGGCGGCGCCCAGGTCGTCGTCATCGACCCCGTGTCGACCTGGTGGGGGCTACGGCTCGCGGCGGACGGCAAGGGCAAGGGGCTCGACATCCCGGTCTTCGGCGGCATCCACGGGGACATCCCGCTGGAGCCGGGGGCGGGCGAGCTCGTCGCCCGGCTGGCGGCGGAGCGGCGCATGTCGGCCGTGCTCGACATCTCCGAGTTCACGATGAGCCAGCAGCGCCGGTTCGTCGTGGCGTTCGCGCGCGAGCTTTTCGAGGCGAAGAAGCGCAACCGTTCGCCGATTCACCTCGTCCTCGAAGAGGCTCACGAGTTCCTGCCCCAGCAGGTGGACGCCGGCGCCGCCGAGATGGTCGGCGTCGTCAAGCGGCTCTGGAAGATCGGCCGGAACTTCGGCATCGGGGGGATGCTGATCTCGCAGCGGATCGCCGAGATGAGCAAATCCGCGCTCAACCTGAGCACGTACATGTTCGCGGGCAAGCTCAAAGGCCCGCAGGACCGGAAGGCGATCGAGGGCTGGGCGCGCGACCAGGACGCCGACGACCGCGTTCTGGCGGAGCTGCCGACCCTGCCGCGGGGCACTATGCTGGCATGGGGCGACCACGGCGCCGTCAGGATCCGGGCCAACCCCAAGCGGACCTTCGACAGCAGCAAGACCCCCGAGGCGGGCGACCCGACGGCGGCCGCCACGCTCCCGAAGATCGACCTGGCGGCGATCCGCGCCGCGATGGCCGAGGTGGTGGAAGCCGAGGACGAGGCCGGCAAGGCGGCGCGCCACGCCGGCAAGCCTGACGCCAAGCACGCCGCGCTCGAGCGGGAGCTGGCCGAGCTCCGGGCGCGCCCGCCCGAGCGGGTCCAGGTCTTCCCCCGCGAGGTGGTCGAAAAGCTGCGCGTCGTCGAAAAGGAGGCCGGCGACCTGACCGCGCACCTGCGCGACCTGGTGCAGATGGGCGTCCTGATGTCGGACGGCCACCACGGCCAGCTCGTCGAGGCGGCCCAGGCCGGCCGCTGGCCCGCGCACCCGGTCGCGCAGCCGACCAACGGCGTGCACCACCAGCCCGCCGCCAACGACACGGGCGACGGCGCCATGCGCATGCTGCGCGCCCTGGCCGCCCGCCACCCAACGCCGCTGACCGAGCAGCAGGTCGCGGTGCTGGCCGGCATGTCCCGGAAGGGGGGCACCTATCGCACCTACCGGGGCAAGCTGACCGGCGCCGGCCTGGTGGTCAAGGACGGCGACTTCCTGCGCATCACGGCCGAGGGGCTGCGCGCGGCCGGGCCGGTCGAGCGGCCCAAGTCGCCGGCCGAGCTGCTGGCCGTCTGGCGCGATCGCTTCCAGGGCAAGGCGAAGGACCTGCTGGAGTTCCTCGCCGCGAACGGGTCGCGACCGATCCCGAAGGCGGACGCGCTGAAGCAGATCGGGCTCGACCCCGCCGGCGGGACCGCGCGCACCTACTGGGGTCAGCTGTCCGGCTGCGGGCTGATCGAGAAGACGACCGGCGGGTTCCGGGCGGTCGAGAGCTTGAGGCTGGTGGCGTAATGGCGGCGATCTCCGAGGCGGACTGGTGGGCCAAGGGCGCCGAGCTGTTCGCGCGCGAGCAAACCAACTGGCGGTTCGTGTGCCCGCGCTGCGGCAACGTCGAGTCGATGGAGAAGGCCCGGACCGAGCACGCCGAGTCGCTCGAGCAGCTCCGGGCGGGCAAGTACTCCGTGGAATCCGAATGCATCGGCCGGCACATCCGAGGCGTCGGGTGCGACTGGGCGGCGTACGGGCTATTCGCGGGGCCGGTGTTTGTTCAGCGCGACAGCGGCAGCAAGACGCCCGTCTTCGACTTCGACGGGAAGCCGTTCACGGGGGCCAGCGCTGAACCGCCGAGGTCAACATGATGAGCGCCGCCGCAGTGGCGAATTGGATCTGCGACACCGAGGGCAACTATACGTGCGCGTGCTCGACGAGCGGTGACGAATGCTGCTGCATCGGTGAACGAGTCTGCGACGGCCCGCTCGTCGGCGCGGTGGTCGAACAGGAAATCGAGTGCCGCTCGTGCGGCTCGCCCATGGTCGCGATCGACGTGAATACGGGCGAGAGGCTGGTTCCCCAACCCGAGTGGCGACCGTGAACGCAGAGCTGCTCGCCCTCAAGGCGAAGATCGACGCGCTGCCGGCGCCCGACAAGCTGCGCCTGGCTGCCAGGCTGCTCGAGGTCGACAAGCCGGAGCTTGCCCACCCGATCATCGAGCGTGTCGCAACGGAGCTGGGCGCCGCTCTGGCGCTGAGGAACCTGAAGAAACCCAAGGAAGGTGGGACGCCTCGATGAGCGACGAAGGCATCGGCACCGAGACCCAGCAGCTCGCCCGGCTGGCGCATGCCCAGGAGGCGCACGGCTTGACGACGCGCGAGTGCCCGGCATGCGACTGGGACAGCGAGACCTGCGACGTGTGCGACGGCTGGGGCGTCATCTTCAGCCCCGGCGACCTGCGACCTTGCGGCCCTGCGTGCCCGCTGCTGGAGGTCAGGCCGGTATGAGCAAGGATCGCGACATCAAGCCCGAGAACCTCGACCCCGAGCCGATCCACGGCTGGTTCGAGTTGTCTTATGCGCAGTACCTCACTATCCCGCGCAGCGTGCTGCAGTCGATGCCGCCCGAGTGGCAGCGGCGGTTCGTCGCGTGCCTGATCGAGCTGGACAACACGATGGACTGGAGGCCGTCGAATGGCCGCTACTGGGTGCGTCTGAAGGACGGCGACGGCCGGTTTGTACACGACCCGCTGATGGACTACGAGCGGGGCCGGCGCCGCATCCCGCGCAAGGCGGCTCAGGTTCCCACGCCGCTGGACTGCCCGGCCTGCCCCGAATGCAAGACGCCGATCGCCACGCCCGCGGTGGCGGACTGCGGTGTCGAGCCCGGACGCTGGAGTGGACCCGAAAACGCGACCCTGTTCTGCGCCGCGTGTGGCGCGGGCTGGGTGGGAACGCCCGCCGAGGTCGAGCAGGCCTGGAAGGCCTGGCGGGCGTTCGAGGCGACCCTGAAAGAGATCGGCGGCGGTGGATGAGGCCCCCGAAACTTGGGCGTCGCTCCGGCGGTCCGCACCATCGTCGTCATGGCGAAACGACGCGGACCCGTCCGAGCGCGGCGCAAACCCGCGCGGCGAGCGCCGGCGCCGCCGCACAAGGTGCTGCCGTGCGCGCCGTCCAAGACCTCCGACACAGATCTGCCCCCAACAGCGTGATGAGAACGAAGGGAGCGACGATGCCACGAGGACGATCGACCGCGACAACCTCTCGCGCCCTGGACGTGTTCGCCGAGCTGCGGGCCATGCGCGAACGCACCGAGGCGATCAAGGCCGAGCTTCGGGCGCGGCGTGAGCGCGCGCTCGCCGAAGTCGCCGCGTGCGACCAGGCGCTGGCGGAACTCGGGTCGGTGGGCGAGCTGGCGGTGGCCGCCCTGGCGCCGACCGAGCCGGTCACGACAGCCGAGACGCCGCGGGCGCGCGCGATCGCCGGTCGACCTGCTGCTGCAGCGGAAGCGAAGCCGCCGGAGTCGAAGGGCGTGCGTCGTGGCGACCCGGTGGCCGCCGAGCTGACGGCCCTGCTGCCGTGGATCGGCGCGATCGACGGCCGAAAGCGAAAGAGCGTAGAGATGCGCGCCTCCGGGATGTCCCCGCAGGTCATCGGCGACAAGCTGGGGATCACGAACAAAGACGTCATGAACGACGTCATGCGGGGGCGCAGCGCGCTGCGCGAGGCGCGCGCGAAGGGCAAGCCGGGCGAGACGCCGGCGTCCGACGACGAGGGTGAGCCGGCGGCGGTCGCCGCGGCATTCGCCGACCTGCACCCGGCGGCACCTCGCATCGCGAGGGATCTGCTCAATCGCCGCCCGCCGAAGGAGGTCAAGGGGCCCAGGGTCGACTGGGAGCTGCTCGGCGCGGATGGGGTCGGCTACGTCGCGCCCGCGAACGACGGGCCCACTACGGCGGTGATCGAGCCGTCGCCGGCGCGGAATGGCGACGAGGTTCCGGTGAACGACCCCACGGGATGGGACCGTTCGGATCCGGACGCGGATTTCACCGACGTCCCGCCGCCGCCTGAAGCCGACGCGGCGTTGGTGCACCTCTGGTCGCCAGAGAGCGGCGGCACGCCGGCGTGCACGCTGCGCTTCCAGGCCGGGCTGCAGCTGGTCACCGGCCGGGCCGATGTGACCTGCCAGGCATGCTTCGCGATCGCGGACGCACCGCAGTCGCCTGGCGCCGACCAGCGGCCGCCGGACTGGGTCCTGGGCTGGCTGGCGCCGGAAATCCGTCGTGCATACGAGGGCGTCGCGCTCGAGGGCCTCAGCTTTCAGACGATGGCCTGGACCGAGGACGTCACGCCGAACGTCATCAGCGGGCGCGTGAATGGCGCGCGCCAGAAGGTCAAGCGCCTGTTGCGGTGGGAGGCGGAACGGGCGGCCGAGGGCAATCCGATCACGGACCAGGACCGGGAGCCGCCGCCGGCCTACCGGAACGCGCCGGACCCGCTGCTGGCCATCTTGCGGCAGCCAGAGGCCCCGGAGCCGCAGCTGCCCGACGAAACGCCCGCCACGCCCGCAGTGGAGCGCGTACGCGCGAAGCTGACGGTCATCGACGGCCGCATCCGCTCGAAGACCATCAGCGCCGCGCGCCTGTCGCGCTCCGAGCGCGTCGCGGGCGCCGAGCTGGACTATCCCGCCGACGTCCAACGACCGCGCACGCGCGGCGACTGCGCCGACATGCCGCGGCCGTGTCCTTTTGTCTCGTGCTCGCACCACCTGTATCTGGAGGTCAACCCAGAGAGCGGTGCGCTCAAGCTGAACTTCCCGCACCTCGAGGTCGACCAGCTGGCCGAGACCTGCTCGCTGGACGTGGCCGATCGCGGCGGGATCACGCTCGAAGAAACCGGCGCGATCCTGAACATCACGCGCGAGCGCGTCCGTCAGCTGGAAGTTCGCGGACTGGACGCGATGCGGGATGGCCATTTCGAGAACGCGCCCGACCGCATGGGATCGCCGCTGTCGCAGGCCATCGGGGACTGACCCGCGAGGGGATGCCACCTCAGCAACACAACGGATGCGAGCAGGTTTCCGCCTGCAAAGCTGGCGAAAAACGGTGAGTGACCATCCGCATTGCAGCGACACCTACCAGGGGCGGCCGGACAGCCACGACGGGGAAGGAGGGGCCCCGTCAGCAACTTCTGGGCGGTGTCCGCCGACAACCGCATTGGAACCTCGCCGGCCCCTCCTGTGGATCCTAGCTCGAAGACTTCAGCGCTTCTCCGTCTCACCCCGCGCCGCGCGCAGCGACGACTGCCGGATGAACGCTGACGCCGACGGCATAACGTGCCGTTCTGCGGCGGCCTCGAGCTCCGCCCACTCGGCATCCGAGAACCTGACGCCGCGGTGCTTCCGCTGGCCCCTGCTCTTCGTGGGCTTCGCCTTTGTGGCCATGCCGCGACGCTTACCATCCGGTCACGGGTCGGCAAAATTTGGTTATCCGCCGGTGTACTACCGGTGTACGTTTGTTGAACACAGGACATACACGCCATGCTCAGAAAGAAGGTCCAGTTCATCCATCTCGCAACCCACGTCGTACCGCCGAATGCAGTGGCGGGCGCGCCCGGCGTGGCGGTGAGGACTCGCATCGTCGGCGTCGACTCGCGCGGGCGGGCGTGGGAGCGGTTCAGCGACATGCCGCATGGCCAGTGGGGACAGATCGAGCCGCCTGACGAGCCGGACCCCGTCAGCAAAAAGAGGGCGCGCAAACGCTGAGGGCGGTTTCAGTTACGAAACCGCGATCGGACCGAGGTTTCGAAACCTCTACGTCCAATGGAGCCGCAAAAACCACCTTCCAGGCCGCGCACGGGGTCAATACTCTGGCAGCCCCGTGTTGCGTCGTTTGCTTCGGGTGATGGGTCAGGATGAGGACAAGCAGGCTGCGCTGATCGCCGCCTTGGTGGAGACGGCGCGGGCGCAGGCCGAGCAGAACAAGCAGCTGATGGCGCTGCTCGCAGCGCGCCCGCCAGGTGAAGCGGCGGCGCCACCGGCACCGCCGGCACCGCCGGTCCCGCACGCGTCGCTGACCTGGGCCGAGCTCTGGACCCATTACTCCGAGTTCGAGGCCGGCAAGCTGGGGTCCTGGACGACCGTGCAGGGCAGGGCGAAGCACGTCCTGCGGATCATCGGCCACCTGCGCGTGGCCGAATCGACGATGCACACGGTCCGCCACTACCGCGAGGTCCGCAAGACCGAGACGACCATCCGGAAGAAGCTGACGACCCCCACCACCCGCAACCGCGAGATCGAGTTGATTTTGCGGATGTCGCGGTGGGCCTCCCGCCAGAAGCCGCCGCTGTTGCAGGCCAATCCGTTCGCCGGGTACGAGCGCGGCGACCTCTTCGAGGCGATCGAGAACGTCCGGCTCAACGTGATCGAGGACAACCGGGAAGGGTCGCTGACGCTGGAGGACCTGCTGGCTGACGCCGATCTATTCGAGCGCGCGCTGGTGCTGGTCGCGCATAGCTCCGGCATGCGCCGGCGCGAACTGGCGCTGATGCAACGGGCGTGGATCGACCGACGACCGGGGCCCGACGGGCAGCCGCTGAGGATCGTCCGGATCCCGCCCGGCATCTCGAAGGGGAAGAAGGGCGAGCGCAAGGGCCGCTCCACGATCCTCAGCGAAGAGGCTCTGCAGGCGATCGACGACTACTGGCAGACGCTGCCATTCCCGCATCGGTACCGGAACCCATACGTCTTCGTCTCGCCGAAGACCTGGACCCACTACGAGCCCGGCCACCTCACCGTGCGGTTCCGCGCGCTGGCCGAGCGCCGGGGCATGGTCGGTCCCAGCGGCGCGCTCTGGCTCCACGACTGCCGCCGATCGTTCATCACGCTGCCGCGCAGGCGCGGCGAGGACACCCGCAACATCATGCAGATGAGCGGGCACGCGACAGCGACCGCGTTTGAGCGATACGACATCTACAGCAACATCGACACGATCGTCGTGCGCGACCGGATGGAAGATGCGCGCGAGAAAGAACGCCTCGCCCTCGAGGAGCAGCGGCGCGGTCCGCAGCGAGCGCCCGAAAAAAATATCGCCGATCGCAGGCGGCTAAAACACCAATAGGCGCGCGGCACTATCAAGGGTCGCGGCGACAGTCAATACGCCGTTGTGTGAATTTTCATTGACGCGCCACGAACCCGCGCTTTATCGTTGCGCTCGTCGAGGATGTATTTACCGGCACACAATCGAGCCATTCAGTCTCGTGGTGGGCCGTTTGCCGTTGGTGTGGCTCGCATCCTCGACAAGTGCGTTCCCTTCAATGCAAGCGGCAACGGTCCACTAGGAGGCTGAACGGCGATGCGAGATACCGAAGGCCCGATGGGTGCCTTCGGTAGCCGAGCGGGCGAAACTGGCCAAACTCTTGGCCCTGATCATCTCGGGTTCGATTCCCGATGGGGTCACCAAGAACGGCAAGCCCGGCTCGACGCTACCGAGGCACGAAACCCGAGAACAAGCGCCCCGCTTACCCCATCCGGTGAGCGAAAAGGGGCGGTGCAGCATGGTCGTCCTGGCGAGGCCCGCGGGCGCGCCGGAATCGCCGCCGCCTGCCTCCTGGCGATCGCCGGGATCCTGAGCTGCAAGCCGCGCCCAGCGGCCACCCCCGCTGCCATCCCGCCGGCCGCCGCCCAGATGGCCGCCTGCCGGGCGATGTGCTCGCCGCTGGTGGTCGACGGGTGGTTCGAGCACCGCGTCGCGGCTGACGGGCGGGACCTCGGCGCGGCGTGCGTCTGCGCTGAGCCGCCAGCGGGGTCGCGGCTGTGACGTTCCCCGAGTTCGCTCTCGCCACCGCGCACCAGCGCGAGGGCCGCCCCTGTCCCCTCCCGGACGACAAGCGGATCGGCGACTGGGGCGTCACCTTCACCGGCCGCAAGTTCTGGCCCCAGGATCCGCAGGTCGGCGACGTCGACATCCGCGACATCGCCCACCACCTGTCGCTGCAGTGCAGGTTCGCCGGTGCTTGCCGGGGCATGTACTCGGTCGCCCAGCACAGCGTCCTGGTCTCGCGCCTCTGCACGCCGCCCAATCAGCTGGTCGGCCTGCTGCACGACGCGAGCGAGGCCTACCTGCAGGACATCATCCGGCCGCTCAAGCGCGCCCTGGCCGGCTACAAGACGCTCGAAAACCTCTGGTCGTTAACGATCGGTCTCGATCTCGGCCTGGGCGAGAAGCTGCTGCACCTACCCGACGAGGTGCACGCCGCCGACCGGGAGGTCCTGATCGCCGAGCGGCGGGACCTGATGCACCCGACGGCCGCATGGAAGACCGGTCCATCCGACCACGCGCCGATCGATCCGTGGGCGCCAGAGCGCGCGGAGCGGGAATTCCTGCTCGCCTATCACTCGTACGCCGAGGCGCAGTCGTGAGGGTCGTCGTCGAGGTGACGCCGGGCGACATCGTCGACGGCGTGGCCGGCGACCCATGCCGGTGCCCGATCGCCGTGGCGATGAAGCGTGTCCTACCCGGTCGGGTCGTCGACGTTTACCCGGACGGGTTCATCATCGGCGGCGACGAGATCAAGGCGCCCCAGGTCGCGAAGGAATTTGTCAGGTGCTTCGACTGCCTGGGAACGGCCGGCCCGATCACCTTCGAAATCGAGGTCTCCGATGACGAGGCGGCGGCATGAGGTCGCCATCGCTCGACGCGCTCGAGGAGCTTTTCCTCGCGCGCTGGACCGAAACTGACCGCGATTTGCGGGCGTGCCTGGAGACCGTCAAGGCCGCAGTTGTGCTGGGCATGGGCCGCGCGCGAGCTCGCGCCAGCGCGGATGGCCGCGTACGCCAGCGGCGGCAGCTGAGCACCCATCGTCAGCTCGTCGAGACGCACGTGGTGGTCATCGAGCGCGTGGCCCGCGTTGCCGGCGTGGAGGTCGGCCAGCTCATCGGGTCCGACCGATCGCGAACCGCCAGCCGAGCTCGGGCCTGGGCGGCCTGGGCGCTCTACCGGGTGCGCAAGCTTTCGTACCCGGAGGTTGCAGCCATCACACGACGCCGCGACCACACGAGCGCGATGTGGTGCGTCCGGAAGGTCGATGCGGAGGTCGCGTCGGACCCGCGGCTTGGCGCCAAGCTGCGAAGGCTGGCGGCGTCATAGATGGCCCGCCCGACCCTCAGCTCGCACCCGAAGTTCGCGAAGCTGTCGGCGCGGCTGAAGGGCCGCGCCCTGGCTCGTGGCGTCCTCGAGCTGATCTGGGAGACCTGCTACGCCTCCGGGGAGCCGGTGGTCGGCGACGCCGAGGCCCTGGAGGTGATCGCCGATTGGCGCGGCGAGCCCGGCGAGCTCGCCGCTGCTCTGAAGCAGGCCGGGTTCGTTGACGTGCAAACGGATGCAAACGGCGGACATGTGTATCGCGTCCACGACCTGGAGGACCACGCCCCGGACTACGTCCTCAAGCGCTGGCAGCGGGAGGCCCAGCGCAAGGAAAAGGGGCTTACATTACGCGAGATTAGACAGGAGGCCGCGCGCAAGGCCTGGGCTGAGCGAGATGCACATGTCCGCCGTTTGCAGGCAAATGTCGCTCCTCCCGCTCCCGCTCCCGCTCCCGCTCTTGATCCCCCCGTCCCGCCCGCGCCCGCGCGTAGCACACCGGAGGCCAAGATCTGGTCTGCCTGGGACTGGCGCGCGAAATTTGGCGAGGCCTGGTGCGCGAAGTACGGCCGCATCACGTACGGCGCCGCCGGCGACGCGAAGGCCTGCGGCGAGCTCGACCTGGTGCTGGAACCGATCCCCGACCGGGAGCGACGCGAGGCGCAGGCGCGCGCGCCTCAAATGTTCGCCGAGTTCCTGGGGAGCACCGAGCCGCGCACGGTACAGCGCCGCCACCCGTTCGTGTTCTTCGTCCAGGAATGGGGAGGCCTTCGCGTGCCGGCGAAGCGGGGTGCCGCCGACGAGCGCTGCGCGTTCCACCGCGCGCACGGTACACGCGGCAAGCTGCCGCGCGACGGCGGGCACGACAGCTGCCCCGAGTGTCGGCACGCAAGGGCGGCCAGCGGCACGCGACAGAGCGACCCGGGTCTGCTGACCGACGCACTGGCGGCGGCCACCGAGCGGAAGGTCGCCGAGCTGCGGGCCGCCGGCGAGAAGACGTGGACGCCCGAGCAGCTCGAGGAGATGCGCCAGACGCTGCAGCGAGAGCGCCACCCCCCGAAGGCGGCAGCCGGATGAGCAAACCCGTCCGCATCTACCAGCTCGATCGCGCCTTCTCCGAGTGGGTCTGGCTGTGCGAGCCCCACAAGGAGCGCCGCGAGGCCCTGAAGTACCTCGTGAAGGCCGACAAGGACCCGCCGCACGACGGGCTGCCCTGCGTCGACTGCCACTTCGGCGAACCGACAACGATTCCGACGACCCAAGGAGCGAACGATGCAACTGGCGTGTGAGATGCAAATCACGAAGGTGGCCGTCAAGAGCAAGCTGATCGACAGCCAGATGGTCCGGAAGATGACCGTCCAGCTAACGCGGGAGTTCGACGTGCTTCTGGCGAAGGCTCTGGGTGGCGAGGGGCTGAAGGTCCTGCAGGCACTCGAGACCGGCGGTCTCGAAAAGGCGGTGATGCCCATCGACGAGGTGATCGCCTCGCTCGACCTGCACGTCGTGGTCGCCGGCGAGAAAGCCGACAACCCACGGACCGACAAGGTGTTCGTGCCGCGCAGCTTCGGCAAGAAGGCGACGGGTACGAAGGCGAAGACCGAGGACAGCCGGCCGTCGGTCGCGCTGGAGTTCGAGTTCCTGTTCGACGGCGCCGCCTGGGCGTGGTTCGGACGCAACGTCGGCGGGTTCGCGACCGTCGAGATCGAACCGTCGCAGCTGAAACTGGCGACCGCGCGGGTGAGCTGACCCATGCCTCTGGCGTTCGAGGGCTGGGCGATCGTTGAGTTGATGGGCCACGTCCGCATGGCGGGCCAGGTCCGCGAGGTCGAGCAGTTCGGGACGAAGATGCTCCAGCTCGACGTCCCCGGCCTCGACGACTGCGACGCGAAGCCCTTCACGACGTTCGTGGCGGGCGCGTCGCTGTACCGGATCACGCCCACGACGGAGGAGACCGCCAAGGGCGTGGTCCGGGCGAGTAGGCCGCGGCCCGTGCATCCGTACGACGTCGAGATGACGCCGCGGCGGCTCGCGCCGGTGACCGACGGCGAGGTCGTCGGAAGCGACGAGGGCAGGACCGAGGACGAGGCGTGACCGTGAACTGCGCCAAGCTCAACTGCAAGCACGACGCGGCGTTCGGGCAGAGCCTGTGCGCGTGTCACGTCCGGGCCTACAACGACGACCCGGCCATCCGCGCGCTGACCGACGAGATGCGACTTCGTGAGCGAGAGCTCGAGATCTACCGCGTCGCCCTTGCCGGCCCGGCCGCCAGTACTCCCGCGACCCTCGAGGCGCTGCACGCCCTGATCAAGGTCGAACGGGCGCTGCGCGAGGCGAACACCGCGTGGCTGGCGCGCGGCGATGAAGGGCAGGCGTTGCTGTCGTGACGCGCCTTCAGGCAAGTCTCCATGTACGCGGGCACCGCGCCGAAGGGGAGGTCGGCGCGGTGCTCGCGGTTGCCGTCGCCGTCGGGCTGGTGCTCGCGCCGCTCGTCGCCGGGGTGTGGATGATGCTCTTCCCTGGCCAGGGAGACGGGTCTGTTGGACGACCCGGCGGCGCGTGGGCGCCGCGAAATGCCCAAAGGGGGGCGCCGCTAAACGAGGCGGCTCGGCGCTCTTCGATCCCGCCTAGTTCGTGCAGCGACGCAGTGCCGGTCGCGGACCCGGACCAGCCCGGCTGGGAGGTCGGGCGCGCCTTCTGAAGCCCCTGCGCGCTGACCTGACCAGAAAGGGAATCAGCAACATGAACCACGCCGTCGAGAACAACGCGACCGAGACAGTTGTCCTGCTTCCGGTCGACCAGTGCCACAAGTCCCCGACCCAGCCTCGCCGCCGCGGCGGCGAGAAGATGGACGACGACTTCGTCGCGTCGATCAGGGAGAAGGGCGTCCTGCAGCCGATCGTCGTCCGCGCCAGTGTGGGGAAGGCTGGGGACTTCGAGATCGTCTTCGGCCACCGCCGCCACGCGGGCTCGGTGCTGGCGAAGCGCGCGACGATCCCCGCGATCGTGCGCGAGATGTCGGACGACGACGTCTTCGACGCCCAGCTGATCGAGAACGTGCACCGAAACGACATGCACCCGCTCGACGAGGCCGACGGGTTCAAGCGGATGATCGAACGCGGCCGAACCGTCCAGCAGATCGCCGACAAGCTGGGGCGGCCGCCGACCTACGTCGCCCAGCGCCTCAAGCTCTGCGAGCTCGGCAAAGAGGCACGCGCCGCCCTCGACGAGGAGGAAATCTCGTTGGGCGTCGCGGTCCTGATTGCCCGCGTACCGCCCAGCCTGCAGGCGGAGGCCCTCGACAGCCTGTGGGAGGGGATGTCCGCGCAGGAGGCGAAGCGGCGCCTCGAGGAAAGCTACCTGCTGCGGCTCGATCAGGCGCCGTTCGACATCGCGAGCGCGACGCTGGTGCCCAAGGCCGGCGCTTGCACGGCCTGCCCCAAGCGGACGGGCCAGCAGCGCGAGCTGTTCCCCGACGCCGCGCGCGCCGACATGTGCACGGACCGCGTCTGCTTCCGCGGCAAGCTGGACGCGCTCTGGCAGATCCGGTCCAAGGAGGCCAAGGCGAGCGGCCAGCAGGTCCTCGAGGGCAAAGCAGCGGAGCGGGCGATCGCCTACGGAGGTGGGTACAGGAGTCTCGACGACCAGGAATACGTGGGCGACAAGGCCAAGAAGGTCAGGACGCTCCTGGGCAAGGATCTGCCCCCCATCACGTTGGCGCGCAACGAGCGGACGGGCGCGGTGGTGGAGCTGGTGAAGAGCGCGGACGTCGACAAGGCCTTGAAGAGGTCGCCGCGCGATCACGTCTACACGCGCAGCGACTCGGAACGGCGCCAAGAGGAGAAGGATCGGCGGCGGGCGGCGGCCGTCAATCTGGCGCTGATCAGTGCCGTCGAGAAAGTCGAGAAATCCGGGAGGATGACCCACGACGATCTGATACGGCTGCTGACGCACTCGCTCGCCCAGCGGACGTGGAACGATGCACAGCAGGCGATCGTCCGGCGTCGCGGCCTGGACAAGATCAAGACGAAGGGCTACACGCGGTCGGGCGTCGAGCAGCAGCTGCTGGCCCACCTGAAGACGCTCAACGCGGACGGCGTCGCCGGGCTGGGCGTGGAGCTCGCGCTGCGCTCGGTGGCGCCGCGTAGGTTCAGCCCGCCGGAACCGATCTGGGCCGACACGCTGAAGGCGCTCGGGATCGACTTCGCCGCCATCGAGAAGAAGATCGCCGACGAGGCCAAGGCCAAGAAGAAGGCGAAGACGAAGACCAAGACGACCGTCAAACGGGCGGCCTGATGGGTTACTGCTTCGCGCGCAGCTGCGGAACGTGCTGGGTCTGCCTGGCCGCGGCCGAGCAGCTGCGCGCGATCCGCGCGCGCGACCGCGCCGGCGAGGTGGCCCGGCTGCCGGCGGACCTGCAGGCGCTCTACGTCGAGCTGCGCGGGTCCGGCTTCGCCGAGGACTTGGCCGAGACCGTCGGCGCCGGCGACAAGATGGAGGTGAACCATGGTTCCCAGAACGCGAAGGCAGTAGGGGCGTGCGGGACTGACGCGCACGCACTGGTCCGCTCGCAAGGCCAGCAAGAGT